>Ga0255334_1000019_pt1 | contig 252509 bp, 226 predicted proteins | sample EtOH5_35cm_T3_12_FD_202080 | JGI IMG/M metagenome (GOLD analysis project Ga0255334, IMG submission 202080) | Sandy soil microbial communities from University of British Columbia, Vancouver, Canada - EtOH5_35cm_T3_129 | ecosystem: Engineered > Artificial ecosystem > Sand microcosm >... | reverse complement strand
CCGTGCGCTCTGTACTCAGTCACGGGCTCGATCACCCCAGAGGCTATCAAGCTACACGGGCCGGTCTGACCGCCTCAACGGCACTCAGACTCTACCGCTCTGATCTGATTTAAAGATACAAGAGGCGCAGCGTCTGGCGGGGCCAGACACATGGGCCCTGGCCGCCCGGAGCGCCCGGTGCGGCTTCAGTGGCCGGCGAAGTCCACCAGGGTGTACAGCGCAAGGCCGCCTTCGCGCAGCCGTTGTGATCCGCCGAGTTCCGGCAAATCGACGATGGCGGCACCTTCGGTCACCGTGGCGCCGAGTTTTTCCAGCAGCTTCTTGCCGGCCATCATGGTGCCACCGGTGGCAATCAGATCGTCGATCAGCAGCACGCGGTCTCCCGCTTTGACGGCGTCGGTGTGCAATTCGACCGTGGCGCTGCCGTATTCGAGCTCATAGGTTTCCTCAACGGTCGTGAACGGCAGCTTGCCCTTCTTGCGGATGGGCACGAACCCCACGTTCAGCTCGTAGGCCACCACCGCCCCCAGGATGAAACCCCGCGCATCGAGCCCGGCCACCACGTCGGGGCGCAGGGCGCGGTCCATGTAGCGGTGAACGAAGGCATCTATCAGGACGCGAAAGACTTTGGGGTCCTGCAGCAGGGGCGTGATGTCGCGAAACTGCACTCCCGGTGCGGGCCAGTCAGGAACGGTGCGGATGTGCTGGCGAAGGTATTCGTTGACGCTGAGGGGCTGCATGGCAAGGTGTATGGGGGCAATGAACGAAGAGGAGGGTCGCGGCGGGGCCGGTTTCTCAATGTACGGAGTGTAAGAGCGTGTTCACGCTCTAAGGACTGCAGCGCATCCCTGACATTGTGGTTGCGCAGCCCGGCCAGACCCCATAATGGGTAACTATTGTTTCTCTCTGTACCGCAAGCGGTTTTCGGGCCGCCTGTGCCTTGCATCCCGGATCGGCCCATGCCCATCTCTGTTTTGTTGATCGACGGCGATTGTGTCCATGCGCAGGCCGTTGTCCAGGCGCTGGTCGATCCCTGGCTGGACTGGAAGGTCGAGGTGGCGCCCTCCTTTGCGCAGGCCCGCCCGATATTGGCGCGCCGGCAGACCGATGTGGTGCTGACGGCGCGCAGCATGGCGGATGGCACGGCCTTTGATGTGCTGGAACTGCTCGACAACGTTCCGGCCCTGATCGTCGTGCCGGAGGGAGAAGAGGCGCAGGCGGCACACGCCATGCGGCATGGGTTCAGTGATTTCCTGGTGCAGACCCCGCAACGCGATCACCTGCTGGCGCTGCCGGCGCAGATCCAGGCGGTGCTGGAGCGCAGCACGGGCGCGCGGACCCGCCAGACTGCCGAGGCCATGCTGGCACGCCAGCACCGCTTGCTGCAGGCCATCTCGCAAGCCCAGGCCATCTTCATTGCCGACGCATCTCCCCGTGCTGCGTTGGATGCGGTGCTTCAGGAATTGATGGCACTCACCGGCAGCGCGTTCGGGTTGGTGGGGCAGGTGCAGCGCACGTCCGAGGGCCAGCCGTTCCTGCGGGTGCATGCCATGACCGACATCAGCTGGGACGCTGCTTCACGGGCCCGCTATGCGCAGCATGCCCAGGAGGGGATGGTTTTTGACAACCTGCGCTCGCTGGTGGGCGCGGCGCTTTTGACGGGCGAGCCCGTCATCAGCAACGACCCCAGCGCGGACCAGCGCAGCGCCGGTGTGTCGCCGGGGCATCCCATTCTGGAAACCTATCTGGGCCTGCCCATCCGTGCCGCAGGGGAACTTGTCGCCATGGTCGGGCTGGCCAATCGCCCGGGTGGCTATTCGCAGGCGGATGTGCAGTTTTTGCAGCCGCTGCTCAATACCGTGGGCCAGCTGGAACTGGCCCGCCGGGCCGAGCGGGCGCGCAGCGAAGCCGAGTCCCAGCTGGCGCGTACCAGTGCCCTGCTGGCCGAAAAGACCCGCGCGCTGGAAGGCACGCTGGCCAGCGTGTCCCAGGGCATCACGAACGTGGATGCCAGCGGGCGCATCCGTGTTTACAACCGGCGTTATCTGGAACTGCTGGATTTGCCCGAAGACCTGCTCGCAACACAGCCGACCGTGGAAGACGTGGTGCGTTTCCAGACGGAGCGGGGGGATTTCGGGCCCGATTTCGAGCTGATCGAATCGTCCGCACGGCCCTATGTGGCATCGGAGCAAGCCGGGCGTGTTGATGGCCCTGCTGTGCCCGAAACCTATATCCGAAAAACACGCGCGGGGCGGTACCTTGAAGTGCGCACGCGGCTGCTGGAAGCGGGGGGCCGCGTGCGCACCTTCGCGGATGTGACCGATTACCTGGGCACTCTGCAGGCGTTGCGTGAGAGCGAGGCGCGCTGGCGCAGCCTCACCCACCTTTCCTCGGACTGGTACTGGGAGCAGGATGCCAACTTCCGGTTTGTCCGGTTCGACGGCAGCGCCGAGCGCGAGCAGGGAATCCCGGACGAAACGCATTACGGACTGACCCGCTGGGAATTGCCCGACACCGCCGTGGCGACAGGGGCGTGGCACAGGCACCGCAAACAGCTGCAAGCCCACGAGGTCTTCCATGACTTCGAGATGCAGCGCACCACCAGCGACGGTGCACCCATCTGGGTGTCCATCAGTGGCGAACCCATTTTTGATGCCGAAGGCCGGTTTACCGGCTATCGCGGCGTCGCGCGCAACATCACCGAACGCAAGAAGGCAGAGGCCGAGATCCAGCGGCTGGCGTTTTACGACGAACTCACGGCGCTGCCCAATCGCCGGCTCCTGCTCGATCGGCTCAAGCACGCCACCCTGGGCTGTGCGCGCGAAGAGTGCCATGGCGCCTTGCTGTTCCTGGACCTGGACAATTTCAAGGCCATCAACGACACCCTGGGCCACGAGATGGGCGACCGCCTGCTGGTTCAGGTGGCCGCGCGCTTGGGGTCCTGTGTGCGGGCCATGGACACCGTGGCACGCCTGGGGGGTGATGAATTTGTGGTGATTCTCCAGCACCTGCACAGCGCGGAGCCCGAGGCCGCCGTCGAGGCGGAGGCCATCGCCCAGAAAATCATCGCATCGCTCAACGCGCCTTTCCAGGTGGGCAACCGCGAGATACACAGCACACCGAGCATCGGCATTGCGCTGTTCAGCGACGCACGCCAGCCGGTGCACGAATTGCTGCAGCGCGCTGACCTGGCCATGTACCAGGCCAAGGCCCAGGGGCGCAACACCTTGTGTTTCTTCGACCCCGCCATGCAGGCGGCCGCCAGCGCGCGCTCCGCGCTGGAAGGGGATATCCGGCAGGGCCTGCAGCGCAACGAGTTCCTGCTGCACTACCAGCCGGTGGTGGATGCGGCGGGGGAAGTGCTGGGCGCGGAGGCCCTGGTGCGCTGGATGCACCCGCAGCGCGGCATGGTATCGCCCGGCGAATTCATCCCGTTGGCCGAACAGACCGGGCTGATATTGCCCCTGGGACGGCGGGTCATGCGCCTGGCATGTGAGCAACTGGCGCAGTGGGCGGCCATGCCAGGCACCGCTGGCTGGAGCGTGTCCGTGAACGTCAGTGCGCAGGAGTTCCGGCATCCCCATTTTGTGCAGCAGGTACTGGATACCTTGCGCGAGTCCGGCGCCAGCCCGCGCCGGCTGAAGCTGGAGCTGACCGAAAGCCTGATGCTGCATGACGTGGAAGACAGCATCCTGAAGATGCAGGCCCTGCGCACCCTGGGGGTGGGGTTTTCGCTCGATGATTTTGGTACGGGCTATTCCTCGCTGGGCTATCTCAAGCGCCTGCCGCTCGATCAGCTCAAGATCGACCAGAGTTTTGTGCGCGATGTGCTCACCGACCCCAACGACGCGGCCATCGCCTGCACCATCATTACGCTGGCGAGCAGCCTGGGGCTGGATGTGGTGGCCGAAGGGGTGGAAACCGAGGGGCAGCGCGCATTTCTGCTGCGCAACGGCTGCCAGCAGTTCCAGGGCTACCTGTTCGGGCGGCCCGGGCCTGCCGACTCGCTCCGGATGCTATTGAAAATATAGCTGTTGGCGCTTTATGGATAAGCGCTATAGCCGAATTTCATGAAAATAAGCGCTGACTCCGGCAACGGCCACGCCCCAGGCCAGGACCGCCGCGCAAGGGCTGCCTCGCCGCGCTGGCGGTGTCCCCCTTCCCGCATCGCGTAGCGATAGCAACAGAAGGGGGGGCTGAGGGGCGCGGCTCCAAGCCTGCCTGCGCAGGCCTTGGACGTCCCCGAAGAGCTGCCGCCCCTGGCGGCTGCACCGAGGCGCGCAGCGCCTCAGGGGGATGTCCTACGCTACCCCCGCAGCAGCTTGTCCTCGGCCAGTGCCAGCGCAGCAGGGTGCCCCGACAGCACCAGCGTATCTCCCGCCGCCAGCAGCGCTTCGGCCACCGCGGCACTTGGATGGCCGTCGCCGCGACGCAAATTGACCACCCGCACGCCCATGGCGGGCAAGGCCAGCCCGCCCAGCGGTTGACCGATGACCATGGCCCCCGGTGGCAGGGTGACGGTGGACAGGCGCTCCTGGTCGCGCTCGTTCACGGTGTCGTCATCCGCGCCATGGAAGTAGCCGCGCAGCAGGTTGTAGCGCGCATCGCGCTGGTCCTGCACCAGCCGCAAGACCCGGCGCATGGGCACCCCCACCAGCGCCAGCGCGTGGCTGGCCAGCATGAGCGAGCCCTCGATGGCCTCGGGCACCACCTCGGTGGCGCCAGCGGCCTGCAGCTTGTCCAGGTGCAGGTCATCCTGGGTGCGCACCACCACGGGCACCTGCGGCGCATGGGTGCGCGTGTTGGCCAGCACCTTGAGCGCCGACGGCACGTCCAGGTAGGTCACCGCCACCGCACTGGCGCGCACCAGCCCCGCCGCCATCAGCGCCTGCAGGCGGGTGGCATCCCCATAGACCACGGAATTGCCCGCGGCGGCGGCCTGGCGCACGCGGTCGGGGTCCAGGTCCAGCGCCATGTAGGGAATGCCTTCGCGCTCCAGCATCCGGGCCAGGTTCTGGCCGCAGCGGCCAAAGCCGCAAATGATCACATGCTTGCTGGTGTTGATGGACTTGCGTGCGATGGTGGTCATCTGCAGCGACTGCTGCAGCCAGTCGCTGGCCACCAGCTTCATCACGATGCGGTTGCTGTACATGATGAGAAACGGCGTGGCCAGCATCGACAGCACCATGGCCGCCAAAATGGGGTTCATGAGTGCCGGCTGCACCAGCCCGTTTTCCAGGGTGAGCGACAGCAGCACAAAGCCGAACTCGCCCGCCTGCGCCAGGTACAGGCCGGTGCGCAGGGCCACCCCGGCGGTGGCGCCCATGCTGCGCGCCAGCACCAGGATGAGCACCAGCTTGAGCAGCAGCGGCACCGCCAGCAGCACCAGCACCAGCGCCCAGCGGTCCACCAGGATGTGCCAGTCGAGCATCATGCCGATGGTGATGAAGAACAGGCCCAGCAGCACGTCGTGGAACGGGCGGATATCCGTGCCCACCTGGTGCCGGTATTCGGTCTCCGAGACCAGCACCCCGGCAATGAAGGCGCCCAGGGCCAGGCTCAGGCCCGCCAGTTCGGTCAGCCAGGCCAGCCCCAGCGTGATCAACAGCAGGTTCAGCATGAACAGCTCGTCGCTCTTGCGCCGCGCCACCTGGGTGAGCCACCAGCGCATCAGGCGCTGGCCGCCCGTCAGCAGCAGGCCCACCAGCACCGAGGCCTTGAGCAGCGCCAGCCCCAGGGCCGTCAGCAGGCGGTCGGGCGACGAGCCCAGGGCCGGAATCAGCACCAGCAGGGGCACCACCGCGAGGTCCTGGAACAGCAGGATGCCCATCACGCGGCGGCCATGCTCGCTTTCGAGCTCGGAGCGCTCGGCCATCAGCTTGACGACGATGGCCGTGCTGCTCATGGCCAGCACCCCCGACAGCGCCAGGGCCGACTGCCAGCCCATCTCCCACACACCGCCCACCAGATGCGCCAGCGCCAGCGCCAGCCCGGTGACCACGAGCATGCTCAGCACCACCTGCATCAGCCCCAGGCCAAACACCTGGCGGCGCATGGCGCGCAGCTTGGGCAGGCTGAATTCCAGCCCGATGGCGAACATCAGGAACACCACCCCGAATTCGCCGAGATGGCGCACCCCTTCCGAGTTCTGGGCCAGCGCCAGCGCATGGGGCCCGATCAGCACGCCCGCGGCAAGGTATCCCAGCATCGGCGGCAGTTTGAGGCTGCGGCACACCACCACGCCCAGCACCGCGGCCAGTAGATAAAGCAAGGTCAGCGCGAGTGAGGACATAGACCGATGCTATCCGAGCCCCCGCACCCCGGTCGATAGAATCCGCGGATGACTCCCGCCGCCCATTCCCCTTTTGATCCGGATCAGGTCCTGCGCCTGGCGCGGGAAACATTTGACATCGAGGCCTCTGCCCTCACTGGGCTGGCCGCACGCGTGGACGCCCGGTTTGTGCAGGCCGTGCAGCGGGTGCTGCAGACCACCGGGCGCGTGGTGGTCATGGGCATGGGCAAGAGCGGCCACATCGGGCGCAAGATAGCCGCCACCCTGGCGTCCACCGGCACGCCAGCGTTCTTTGTTCATCCCGCCGAGGCCAGCCACGGCGATCTGGGCATGGTGACCGCCGACGACCTGGTGCTGGCCATCTCCAACAGTGGCGAGAGTGGCGAGCTCACGGCGCTGCTGCCGGTGCTCAAGCGCCTGGGGGTGCCCCTGATCGCCATGACGGGCGGCCCGCGCTCCACGCTGGCCCGCCACGCCGACCTCACGCTCGACTGCAGCGTGGAGCGCGAAGCCTGCCCATTGAACCTGGCGCCCACGGCCAGCACCACCGCGCAACTGGCCATGGGCGATGCCCTGGCCGTGGCCTTGCTCGATGCGCGCGGTTTTCGGCCGGAGGACTTTGCCCGTTCGCACCCCGGCGGCGCCCTGGGCCGCAAACTGCTGACGCATGTGAGCGATGTCATGCGCTCGGGCGACGCGGTTCCCCGCGTCTTGCCGGAAGCCTCTTTCAGCGAACTGATGCGGGAGATGAGTGCCAAGGGGCTGGGTTCCGCTGCCGTGGTGGATGGCGCGGGGCAGGTGCTGGGCATCTTTACCGACGGCGATCTGCGCCGCCGCATCGAAGCGGGCGCCGACCTGCGCACGGCCACGGCCGCCCAGGTCATGCACGCCACGCCCCGCCGCATTGCGCCCGATGCCCTGGCGGTCAATGCCGCCGAAATGATGGAGACCCACGGCATCACCAGCGTGCTGGTGGTGGCGGCGAACGGAACGCTGGAAGGCGTGGTCCACATCCGCGACCTGATGCGCGCGAAAGTCATATGACCCCCCCTGAGTCGCTTCGCGCCTTCCCCCCAGGGGGACGCACCCGGTGGCCCGGCAAAGCCGGTTCCACGGGTGCACTGGCCGCGGCCGTGCCTTTTACATCCGCAATGCCTCCCATTGAAATGACCCTGCCCGTGCTGCAATTTCCCCCCGAACTCCTGCTGCGCGCCCAGGGCGTGCGCGTGGCCTTTTTTGATGTGGACGGGGTGCTGACCGACGGTGGTCTGTACATCAGCGAAGCCGGCGAAACGCTCAAGCGCTTCAACACCCTGGACGGGCATGGCCTCAAATTGCTGCAGAAGGCCGGCATTACCCCGGCCGTGGTCACCGGCCGCGACTCGGCCCCGCTGCGCTTGCGCCTGCAGGCGCTCGGTGTCGAGCATGCCGTTTTCGGCACCGAGGACAAGCGCCCGGCTGCCGAGCAGATCCTGGCGGATCTGGGGCTTTCCTGGTCGCAGGCTGCCGCCATGGGTGACGACTGGCCGGATCTGCCCGTCATGCGCCGTTGCGCCCTGGCCTGTGCCCCCGCCAATGCCCATGTGGAAGTGCGCCATGCCGCGCACCACACCACCCTGGCGCGTGGCGGCGAAGGCGCTGCGCGCGAGTTCTGCGACCTGTTGCTGGTGGCCAGTGGCCGCTATGCAGCCCTGCTGGCGGGCTACGCGCTATGACCCCGGTGCTGCGCCAGGGCTGGGAGCGGGCTACGCTCTACCTCCCGATCATCCTCATGGGGCTGCTGGCCCTGGGCACCTGGTGGCTGGTGCGCAACGCCCCCGCACCCATCGCCGCAGCGGCCACGCCCGACAACGGCCACCAGCCCGACTATTTCATGAAGGTCTTTTCGGTCAAGAGCTTTGACGCCACCGGGCGGATGCAAAGCGAGGTGAAGGGCGACATGGGGCGGCATTTTCCCGACACGGACACCCTGGAGATCGACAATGTCCGCATGCGCTCGGTGACGCCGCAGGGTCTGGTAACCCTGGCCACGGCCCATCGCGCCCTGAGCAACGCCGATGGCTCTGAAGTGCAGCTCTTCGGCCATGCGGTGGTCACGCGCGATACGCAGCCGCGCCTGGAATTTCGTGGCGAATTCCTGCACGCGTTCACCAAGGCGGAGCGCGTGCGTTCCGACCAGCCCGTCGTGCTCATCCGTGGCAACGACCAGTTCACGGCCGACGCCATGGAATATGACCACCTCGAACAGGTGCTGCAGTTGCGCGGGCGTGTGCGTGGCGTGCTGATGCCTGCGGCGTCGCGATAAGTCGCTCGCAGCGCCCAGACCCACCCCATGACGGCCCCTCTCGTTTTCATCACGGGTGCCTCCAGTGGCATTGGCCAGGCGCTGGCCCTGCGTTTTCATCAGGGTGGCTATCGGCTGGCGCTGGTGGCTCGGCGAACATCCGAGATGAAATCATGGGCTAGCGCCCAAGAGATAAGCGCTGATAGCTATGAAATTTATAGTGCCGACGTGTCGGTGCCCGAAAGCATCATGGCCGCGGGCCAGGACTGCATCGCGCGCCAGGGCTTGCCCGACGTCGTCATTGCCAACGCCGGCATCAGCGTGGGCATGGACACCGCCATCCGTGCCGATATCGACGTCATGGCGCGCACCTTTGCCACCAACAACATCGGCATGGCGGCCACCTTCCAGCCGTTTGTGGACGCCATGGTGCAACGCCGGGGCGGGACCCTTGTCGGTATCGGCAGTGTGGCGGGCATCCGCGGGTTGCCCGGGCATGGCGCGTACTGCGCCAGCAAGGCGGCGGTCATCAGTTACTGCGAGAGCCTGCGCGGCGAAATGCGCCCGCACGGGGTGCGCGTGGTCACGATTTCGCCAGGCTATATCGACACGCCGCTCACGCGCCAGAACCGCTACGGCATGCCGTTCCTGATGCAGGCCGATTGTTTCGCAGACCGCGCCTTCAAGGCCATCGCCGCAGGGGTGAGTTACCGGGTCATTCCCTGGCAGATGGGTGTGGTCGCCAAGCTGCTGCGCCTGCTTCCGAACGCGCTGTTTGACGCACTGCTGGCAGGCCGCCCCCGCAAGCGCCGCCAGAGTCAGGCGCAATAACTGCGGTGGAAGGCCCAGCCTGTGTGGGGATTGATGGCGCCCATCCCGGGTGATTCATGCCGAGGCGGCACCAGCTCCCAAAGCCCGCGGCCATGAAAAAAGCCCCCGAAGGGGCTTCTCTCCAGCAATCCTGCAGGTGTGCGGCTCAGTAGCTGTTGCCACCACCATAGCCACCACCGCCACCGCCACCACTGCGGCCACCGCTGCCGCCACCATTGCGCGAGCCCGAGCCGTAGGGGCTGCGGAAGCCGCCTTCACTGCGACCACCGCCGCCGTAACCGCCGCCATCGCCTCGGCCACCACCGCCACCGTAGCCACCGCCGCTGCCGCCGCCTTCACGGCCACCGCCGTAGCTACCGCCGCCGCCGCCATATCCGCCGCCACCGCTACGGCCTCCGCCACCGCCACCACCGCCGAAACCACCACCACTGCGGGGCGGGCGGGGCTCCATGGGGCGGGCTTCGTTGACGACGATGCCGCGGCCGCCCAGGGGCTGGCCATTCATGCCCTGGATGGCGGCCTGCGCCTCGGCATCACTGCCCATTTCGACGAAGCCGAAGCCCTTGGAGCGACCGGTGTCGCGCTCCATCATGACCTTGGCGCTGGTCACGGCGCCAAATTGGCCAAAGGCCTGTTCAAGATCGCTGTCGCGCACCGAGTACGGCAGGTTGCCGACATACAGTTTGTTGCCCATCACGGGACTCCTCAAAAACACATGGATAAAGCGATGGAGTCCAGAAAACGCAGCCAGCTAATCTCAATGACGCCCTATGCGCGAAACCGACGGATCACCGCAAACTTTTTAGGCGAGAAAACCCCCGCAGTCATGATATGTCTCACAGTTTTGTGGAAAAGGCAAGTGCTTTGCATGGTTGTGGCCGCAATGCCGCAGGCATGAAAAAAGGAGCCATAAGGCTCCTTGTTTTGCCGGTAGCAGGTGAAAACACCTGCTGAAACGGTCTTAGTAGCTGCTGCGGCCACCGCCGTAACCACCACCGCCGCCGCCACCGCTGCGGCCACCACCACCGTAGCCACCGCCGCCGCCACCACCGTAGCCGCCGCCACCACCGCTGCCGCCGCCGAAGCCGCCGCTACGGGGAGCGCGAGGCTCCATGGGACGAGCTTCGTTGACCACGAGGTCACGGCCGCCAAAGTTGGTGCCATGCACGCCTTGAATGGCGGCTTGGGCTTCAGCATCGCTGCCCATTTCGACAAAGCCGAAACCCTTGGAGCGGCCGGTGTCGCGCTCCATCATGACCTTGGCGCTGCCGACCGTGCCGTACTGGCTGAAGGTCTGCTGCAGGTCTTCGTCGCGGAAAGAGTAGGGCAGGTTGCCCACGTAAAGTTTGTTGCCCATGAAGGACTCCTGAAAAAACATGAAAACGCGATGGGAGTCCTACGCAATCAACAAACCTGTGACGACTTCAAAGACGCGAAACTGACCAATCACCGCTAACTTAACTACTTTCCTGCATTGCAGAAAAGCGAAGCCATTATTAATCACTTTTATGCGCCGCGTGGATATTTATTTCTAAGGGGAAATTTTTCGGGTAGGAAACGTTGTTGGCCATGCCGCCGCGGACGGGGATCGCACTGCACTAGAATACCGCGGTCTTTGGGGAGTAGCCCGCCTGGCCGCACACCGCGCCGGGGGCATGCGTCAACATACTTGGGTTCTCACAACCTATGGCGCATGCGGCTTGCAATGAGCTGGGCGAGACCATTGACTGCATGCCGATCCATTGGCCGGAGTCGGGGTGCAGTCAATGCGTTCACCACCCATCCGGCCGGATTGGACCCCCTCCCCATGGAAGCCTTTTTTGTTTCTACCGCCATCGTCGCCCTGGCCGAGATGGGCGACAAGACCCAGTTGCTGGCGCTGGTATTGGCCGCGCGTTTTCGCAAGCCCTGGCCCATCGTGCTGGGCATTCTGGTCGCCACCCTGGCCAACCACGGGCTGGCAGGGGCCGTCGGCGCCTGGGTGACCACGGTGGTGGGGCCGCAGGTGTTGCGCTGGATACTGGGCGCTTCGTTCATCGCCATGGCGGTCTGGATGCTGATTCCGGACAAGTTCGATGAAGGGGATGCCGACGGCACGCCGCGCTGGGGGGTGTTTGGCACCACCCTGGTGGCCTTCTTCCTGGCCGAGATGGGCGACAAGACACAGATCGCCACCGTCATGCTGGCGGCGCAATACAACGCCTACCTGTGGGTGGTGGCCGGTACCACGCTGGGCATGATGCTGGCCAACGCGCCCGTGGTCTGGCTGGGCGACCGCATCACGCGCCTGGTGCCCATCCGCATCGTGCACATTGTGTCGGCGGTCATTTTCCTGGTTCTCGGGCTGGTGGCGATTTTTGCGCCAGCGTGATGGGCAAGGGTCGCCGCTGGGCGGCCCTTTTGGTATATTTGGTCCACGCGCCGATTTGCCACAGCTTGCGGGCGCTTAATAAATTCTGCTAAAGACCCGTCCGACACATCCCGGCCTCGTTTTTAGCGACGCCGGGTTTTTTTATGTCGTTCATTGCCACGCCCCAGACCATGCATTTTCCGGAGGTGCTGCCGCTGCAAAGCGGCGCGTCACTCCGTGATTACCACCTGGCCTTCGAGACCTATGGCACCCTCAACGCCGATGCGTCCAACGCCGTGCTGGTCTGCCATGCCCTCAACGCCTCGCACCATGTGGCGGGCGTTTACGCTGGCCAGGACAAGAGCGAGGGCTGGTGGGACAACATGATCGGCCCGGGCAAACCGGTGGATACCGACAAATTCTTCGTGATCGGCGTCAATAACCTGGGCTCGTGCTTTGGCTCCACCGGCCCCATGCACCTGCACCCCGACACGGGCGAGGTGTACGGCGCCGATTTTCCCGTGGTCACGGTGGAAGACTGGGTCAACGCGCAGGCCCGGCTGCTCGACCGGCTGGGCATAGTGCAATTGGCCGCCGTGCTGGGCGGCAGCCTGGGCGGCATGCAGGCTCTTTCCTGGACGCTGCAGTATCCCGAGCGCGTGCGCCACGCCGTGGTGGTGGCCAGCGCGCCCAACCTCACGGCCGAGAACATTGCCTTCAACGAGGTGGCGCGCCGCGCCATCGTGACCGACCCCGATTTCCACGGCGGCCACTTCTACCGGCATGGCGTGATCCCCAAGCGCGGGCTGCGCATCGCCCGCATGATCGGCCACATCACGTATCTGAGCGACGACGTGATGAACGAAAAGTTCGGCCGCCAGCTGCGCGAAGGGCTCGACCTCAAATACTCCACCCAGGACATCGAGTTCCAGATCGAGAGCTACCTGCGCTACCAGGGCGACAAGTTCAGCGAGTATTTCGACGCCAATACCTACCTGCTGATCACGCGCGCACTCGACTACTTCGATCCGGCCCGCGGCCATGGCGGCGACCTCACCCAGGCCCTGGCGCGTGCCACGGCGAAATTCCTGTTGATCAGCTTCACCACCGACTGGCGGTTTTCTCCCCGGCGCAGCCGCGAGATCGTCAAGGCCCTGCTCGACAACCGCCGCCGCGTCAGTTATGCCGAGATCGACGCGCCCCATGGGCATGATGCCTTTTTGCTCGATGACGCCCGCTACATGAGCGTCATGCGCTATTATTTCGATAGCATTGCAAAGGAACTGGCATGACCGAGAAAACCACGATGCAGGCCCTTGCCCGCATGGTGCCCCCCGGCTCGCGCGTGCTGGACCTGGGCTGCGGCGACGGCGCCATGCTGTCCTACCTGCAGCGCGAGCGCGGGTGCAGCGGCTACGGCATCGAGATCGACGATGCCAACGTGCTGGCCTGCGTGCAGCGCGGGGTGGACGTTATCCAGCTCAACCTCGACGAAGGCCTGGCGATGTTCGGCGACGCCTCGTTCGATGTGGTGCTGCAGATCGACACCTTGCAACACCTGCGCAACGCCGAGGTCATGCTGCGCGAAACCGCGCGCGTGGGGCGCACCGGTGTGGTGGCCTTCCCCAATTTTGCGCACTGGCCCAACCGCCTGTCGGTGCTGCGCGGACGCATGCCCGTCACGCGCCGCCTGCCCTACCAGTGGTATGACACGCCCAACATCCGCGTGGGCACCTACAAGGATTTCGAGGTGCTGGCGCTCAAGAACCACCTGCGCGTGATCGACGCCTTCGGCCTGCAGGACGGGCGCGCGGTCCGCTGGTGCCCGAACGCGCTGGCGGGCACGGCGGTGTTTCATTTCGAGCACGCCTGATTCCCTGCGCCGGGTTGCCGCCCCACGGGGTCCGGAATGAATTGCTATAAATAACAGAGCTTCTCGCGCTTGCTGGATAAGCGCAAGAGCCTGTTTTCACTAAAATTCACATGCCCTGTCTTTACCGGGTCGGTAGCACCGCGCCGGTACGCGACACTGCGTAAGGGAATGCGTTAATGAATGTAACCGCGCCCCTGTCGTAGAGTGGAAGAGACCGGGACAGCCGGCTTTCTGCATTCATTTTCCGGAGGCAACCCCTATGGCAGCATCCCTTGCCAACAACCGTTCTGTGGCGCGCCAGGTCACCTTGATGGCCATCGGCCTGGTGGCGCTGGTGCTGGTGCTGGTGGGGCTGGCGATTGCGGTCCTTACCGAGCGCAGCACCCGCGCCGAAGTGGTCGGCAGCGTGGGCAACACCGCCCAGAGCGTGGCGCAGTCGATTGACGCGGCCGACGCCACCAACCGCGAGCTCGTGCAGCTCACCATGCGCGGCTTTCAGCGCTATTTCGAGGCCAACATGCAGCTCGACGAAGGCACGGGCGAGCTGCGCAGCTTCGGCGCGCTGGTCAATGACGACCATGGTCCGGTGGACAAGTTCGCCAACGAAACCGGTGGCATTGCCTCGGTGTTTGCCCGCAAGGGCGACGATTTCGTGCGCGTGACGACGTCGGTCAAGAACGACCAGGGCGAGCGCCAGCTAGGCACGCTGCTCGAGCGCGACAGCGCGGCCTACCAGCGTGTGAAAGCGGGCGAACCCTACGTGGGCCGCACGGTGGTCAACGGCAAGCCCTACATGGGCTATTACGTTCCGTCCAAGGACAGCACCGGCAAGGTGATTGCCCTGCTGTTCATCGGCAACGACGTCAGCGTGTTCGAGACCATGCTGGAAAAACAGGTGGCGCAGACGCGCTTTTTCGACAGCGGCGGCACCTATGTGATCGATCCGGGCAAGTCGCTGGCCGATGCGGTGTTTGTGGCCCATCCCACGGCGCGCGGCAAGAAGGTGCTGGAGGCCTATCCCCAGGCCCGGGCGTTTTTTGATGCGCTGGCTGCGGCCGAAGGCGGCTATGTGCGCCAGGCGGCGCCGGTGCTGGGCGGCCAGTCGTCCGAGCCTTGGGCGCTGGTGCGCAAGACGCGGGCCGATGGCTGGTGGGTGGTGGCCGAGGTGCCTGACGCCGAGGCCATGGGCGGGCAACGCCGCGTCACGCTGGCCGTGTGGGGCCTGATGGCGGTGGCCGTGGCGCTGCTGGCGGTGGGGTTGTTCGTGATGCTGCGCCGCGGCGTGAGCCGGCCCCTGCAGGGACTCACCAAAGCCATCACGCTGGTGGCCCAGGGCGACCTGACCGAGGCCTTTCACACCACGCGGCGCGACGAGATTGGCGCCCTGGTGCACGAGGTGGAGGGCATGCGCCAGCGCTATGTACAGATGCTGCAGCAAGTGCGCACGGCGGTGGACAGCATCACCACGGCCAGCGCCGAGATTGCCAGCGGCAACCAGGACCTGTCGGCGCGCACCGAGGCCACTGCCAGCAGCCTGGCCCAGACCGCGCAAAGCATGGAACAGCTCACCGCCACGGTGCGCCAGTCGGCCGACGCGGCCCAGCAGGCCAACCAGCTGGCCAGCTCGGCCGCCGAGGTGGCGGCGCGCGGGGGCCGGGTGGTGGGCGAGGTGGTCACCACCATGGGCGCCATCAACACCTCGTCGCGCAAGATCGCCGACATCATCGGCGTGATCGACGGCATTGCCTTCCAGACCAACATCCTGGCGTTGAATGCCGCCGTGGAAGCGGCCCGCGCAGGCGAGCAGGGGCGGGGCTTTGCCGTGGTGGCCGGCGAGGTGCGTTCGCTGGCCGGGCGCAGCGCCGAGGCCGCGCGCGAGATCAAGCAGCTCATCGGTGCGTCGGTGGAGCGGGTCGAATCCGGCGCGCGCCTGGTGCAGAACGCCGGCACCACCATGGACGAAATCGTCGGCTCGGTCAAACGCGTGGGCGACATCATTGGCGAGATCACCGCGGCCTCCAGCGAGCAGTCCGAGGGCATCGGCCAGGTCAATACCGCCGTGAACCAGCTCGACCAGATGACGCAGCAGAACGCCGCGCTGGTGGAAGAGTCGGCCGCAGCGGCCCACAGCCTGCGCGAACAGGCCACGCGCCTTGCTGGGGCGGTGCAGGTGTTCAAGCTGTCGGGTGGTGACGCGGCCGGGCACATCGCCCTGCCGGGGGGCGCAGGGGCCTCCCCCGCAGAGGGCGATGACGCCACAGCCCTGGCCGCCATCGCGGGCCAGCGCCACCAGTTGCCCCGCGTCGGGGTGGCGGGCCTGCTGCACCGCGCTGTCGCGGGCCGCAATCCCAAGACCGCCCCGGCGTCTCTTCATTGAGCCGTGGCGCCAGGGATGACCTGCATAACTCCCCGCGGTCCGTGGTAGCGCGGCCTCGGGCGATCCGCTGCGTTGCTTTTCTTGCCAATAGCCGGGCTATTGGCTGCAAAAAGACGCCTTGCGGCCCATCCCGATCCGCGCTACCACCGACTCGCGAGGGTCATGCAGGTCATCCCTAGCGGGCGCGTTGTGGTCGAATGTGGTTTTCGAATTACCGCTGGAGCCCGCCCATGAACGCCCGTGTCCCCTCCCAAGTCCTTCAACCTGCGCTGGCGCTGGAACGGGTCAGCCAGGCGTGGGACAACGACATCCTGCGCCAGCTCACCGAATACATCGCCATCCCGGCCAAGTCGCCCACCTTTGCCCCCGACTGGGCGCAACTGGGGCTGCTCGACACGGTGGTGCGCAATGCCGCCGCCTGGGTCGAGGCGCAAAAAGTAGCCGGCCTGCGCCTGGAGATCGTGCGCCTGCCCGGCCGCACCCCGGTGCTGTTCTTCGAGATCGAGGCCACCGAGCCCGCCGCCCACCAGACGGTGCTGATGTACGGCCACCTGGACAAGCAACCCGAGTTCTCCGGCTGGCGCAGCGACCTGGGCCCCTGGACGCCCAAATACGAAGACGGCAAGCTTTACGGCCGCGGCGGTGCCGACGATGGCTACGCCGTCTATGCCAGCATTGCAGCGGTGCAGGAACTGAAGCGCCAGGATGTGCCGCACCCCCGCATCGTGGGCCTGATCGAGACCTGCGAGGAGAGCGGTTCGCGCGATCTGCTGCCCTACATCGACGCCCTGCGCGCCAGCCTGGGCGATGTGGGGCTGGTGATCTGCCTGGACAGCGGCGCCGGCAACTACGACCAGCTGTGGCTCACCACCAGCCTGCGCGGCATGGCCAGCGGCACGCTCAAGGTCGAGATCCTCACCGAAGGCATCCACTCGGGCGATGCCTCGGGCCTGGTGCCCTCGTCGTTTCGCATCATGCGCCAGGTGCTCGACCGGCTCGAAGACAGCGCCACTGGCCGCCTGCTGCCTGCCAGCTTCCATTGCGAGGTGCCCGCCGACCGCCTGGCCCAGGCCCGCGCCACGGCCGCCATCCTAGGGGATGAGGTGTACAAGCGCTTTCCGTGGGCGCATTACGACTGCGGCGGTTCCACCCAGTTTGCGCTGCCCACCACCACCGACCCGCTGCAGGCCCTGCTCAACCGCACCTGGGCGCCTACGCTCAGCGTCACCGGCGCTGAGGGCTTTCCTGCGCTGCAGGACGCGGGCAACGTGCTGCGCCCCTATACCGCCTTCAAGCTCAGCCTGCGCCTGCCGCCGCTGGTGGACGCCGCACAGGCCGTGCAGCAGCTCAAAGCCCTGCTCGAAGACAACGCGCCCTACCAGGCCCGGGTCACGTTTGAAAACGGCGGCGGCGCCACGGGCTGGAACGCCCCGGTCACCACGCCGTGGTTCGAGCATGCGCTCAACGCGGCGTCGCAGGCGCATTTCGGCGCGCCCTGCGGCTACATCGGCCAGGGCGGCACCATCCCGCTGATGAACATGCTCAGCGAGGGCTTTCCCACCGCGCAGATGATGGTGTGCGGCGTGCTCGGCCCCAAGAGCAATGCGCACGGCCCCAACGAGTTCCTGCATGTGCCCTACGCCAAGCGCCTCACCGCCTCGGTGGCGCAGGTGATCGGCGCCATGGCACAGCAGGCGGCATCAGAGGCTGCTGCTGCCTGAGCCCCGTCGGGGCGCGTACGTGCTTCGCTGGCCCCGGCCGATCCCGTTTCCCCAGCGGTCTGCTGGAACCTCCACCGCAACGCGTGCTGCCTGGGCCGCCCGGGCTGCACGCCATCCTTGCCCGACCCATGTCTGACACCCTTGTTTCCACCATGAGCACCTTGACGACGTTTACCGCGGCAGACGGTGAAAACCTGGCGGTGCAGGACTGGCCCCTGACAGAGGGCGCAACCCGCGGCACCGTGCTGCTGGTGCATGGCCTGGGTGAGCATGTGGGGCGCTACGACGCCGTGGCACAGCGCCTCAATGCCTGGGGCTTTGCCGTGCGGGGCTATGACCAGTATGGCCATGGCGAGTCGGGCGGCCCGCGCGGCGGCCTCACCGGCGACATGCGCCTGCTGGAGGATCTGGCCGACATGGTGGACGCCACCCGTGCCCGCATGGCGCCAGGCGAGCCGCTGGTGCTGCTGGGCCACAGCATGGGCGGGCTGGTTGCGGCTCGCTTCGTGTCGATGCACCTGCGGCCGGTGGATGCGCTGGTGCTCTCGTCGCCCGCGCTGGACCCTGGGCTCAATGCCGTGCAAAAGCTGTTGCTGGCTACGCTGGCGCGCATCCTGCCCAACCTGCGCGTGGGCAACGGGCTCGATGCGCAATATCTCTCGCACGACCCGGCCGTGGTGGCCGCCTATCTGGCCGATCCGCTGTGCCACGACCGCATCAGCGGCCGCCTGGCCCGGTTCATCGCCGACGGCGGGCCCGCCACGGTGGCGCGGGCCGCGCACTGGAGCGTGCCCACCCTGCTGATGTGGGCCGGAGCCGACAGCTGGTCAACCCCGCGGGCAGCCGGGCATTTGCCGCTGCGGCGCCCCGGGGCATGGTGCAGTCACAGCGCTTTGAGCCCTTGTTCCACGAGCTGTTCAACGAAAGCCCCGACCTCGCCGCGCCGGTGTTTGCGCTGCTGCGCCAGTGGCTGCTGCAGCGTTGTCCGGCCGTGGGCTGACGGGCCTCAGCGCTGCACGCCCCAGCGCCGTATCGTGAGGCGCTCCAGCGTGTGAAAGCCCAGGCTTTCCACCAGCAGGCCGATGATGATGACCAGCGCCAGGCCGGCAAACACCTTGTCGGTGTAGAGCTCGTTGCGGTTCTGGAAGATGTACCAGCCCAGGCCACCTTTGCCCGACGACGCGCCAAACACCAGCTCGGCCGCGATCAGCGTGCGCCAGGCAAAGGCCCAGCCGATCTTCAGGCCCGACAGGATGGATGGCAGCGCCGCCGGCACCAGGATCTGCAGCACATAGCGGATGCCGGTGAGGCCATAGTTGCGCCCGGCCATGCGCAGCGTCTCGGGCACCGCCTGAAAGCCCGCGTAGGTGTTGAGCGCCAGCGGCCACAGCACCGAATGGATCAGCACGAACACCAGACTGCCCTGCCCCAGCCCGAACCACAGCAGCGCCAGCGGCAGCAGCGCAATGGCCGGCAGCGGGTTGAACATGGATGTGAGCGTGGACAGCAGGTCGCGCCCGAATTGCGTGGACACCGCCAGCGTCGTCAGCACGAAGGCGCCTACGATGCCCGCGAAATAGCCCTTGAGCAGCACCGACAGCGAGATGGCCGCTTTTTGCAGCAGTTCGCCCGTGGCCAGGCCTGCCACCAGCGCTTTGGCGGTCTGCACGAACGTGGGCAGCAACAGGTCGTTGTCCTGCCAGCGCGCCACCACCTCCCACAGTGCGGCCAGCACCGCCAGGATGACAAACTTGCGCACCCAGGCCTGCTGCCAGATGCGGGCCGCGAGCGGCAGGGGTTGCTCGGGGGCGATGCTGCCCAGCGGCTCCAGTCCGCGTTCGATTTCGGGGCGCACGGGCGGGGTGAGCGGTGGCTGGAGCGCCAGCGAAGGCACGGGCGATGGGAAGGTGGTGCTCATACGGAAATCCGGAAAGGCAGGTGGCCCGGTGCAGGGGGCGGGCGCTGGGCGATCTGCGCCGCATCGGCGGCAACCGATCCGGGCACGGCGCCGGGTTCGTCGAACAGCAGTCGATGGATGCGCTGCGCCGTGGCCTGGAACTCAACGCCGCCCAGGCTGTGCAGGCCAAACAGGTGGCTGTTGATCTCGGCACGCAGGCGTCCCGGGTGCGGCGAGAGGATGGCGATGCGGTTGCCCACCACCAGCGCCTCTTCAATCGAGTGCGTGACAAAGATCAGCGTGAAGCGGAACTCGTCCCACAGGCCCAGCAGCTCTTCCTGCATGCGCCGGCGCGTGAGCGCGTCGAGGGCGGCAAAGGGCTCGTCCATCAGCAGTACGCGCGGCTGCATGGCCAGCGCGCGGGCAATCGCCACGCGCTGCTTCATGCCGCCCGAGAGCTGGTGCGGGTGCACGTCGGCAAACGGGGTGAGGCCCACCTTGTCGATGTAAAGCGCCGCGCGCTCGGCCGCCTCGGCCCGGCCCACGCGCCGCGAGGCCAGCAGCGGGAACATGACGTTGTCGCGCACCGTTTTCCACGGCGGCAGTTGATCGAACTCCTGGAACACGACCACGCGGTCTGGCCCTGGCCGCGTGACGGCCTGGCCATCGAGCAGGATGCGACCCTCGCTCGGCGCGATGAACCCGGCCACCGCCTTGAGCAGCGTGGACTTGCCGCAGCCCGAGGCGCCCAGCAGCACGAAGCGGTCGCCCGCGTGCACGTCGAACGAGACGCGGTGCGTGGCGCGCACCACGCGCTCTTGCGTGCGGTAGTCGATGCTGACGCCGTCCACCTGCAGCAGCGGTGCCTCCTGCGCGGGAGTGGCCCCGGGCGCGGGTGCTGGCGTGGGCGCGGGTCGGGCCGGCAGGCCCACCAGGCCTTGCTGTCGCGAGCGGGAACGAATCCAGTGGGGCCAGGACATGGGGGGCGATCAGTTGCCGCCCGCGGTCAGGGCGTCGTCAAAAAAGTAGTCCTTGAGCGCGGTGGGCTGGTTCTTGATGGCGCCCACGCGGTGCAGGAACTGGCCCAGGCCCAGCGTGTTCTCGGGTTTCACCTTGAACTGCATCTCGGGGTTCTTGATGATGTTCAGCAGCAGCTTGCGGTCGGTGTTGCCGCCCGACACCTTGAGGTAGATGTCGGCCGCCTTTTCGGGGTTGGCGGTGACGAACTTGGCCGCCTCGTCGAGTGCATCGACAAAGGCCTTGTAGGTCTTGGGGCTCTCGGCGCGGAATTTCTCGGTGGCGTAGAGCACCGTGGCCGAGGCCGGACCGCCCAGCACGTCGTAGGACTTGAGCACGATGTGCGCGTTCGGGTTGCCGGCCAGGGCCTGGTCCTGGAACGGCGGGTTGCCGAAGTGGGCGTTGATCTCGGTGCCGCCCTTGATGATGGCGGCGGTGGCGTCCGGGTGCGGCACGGCCACCTGCAGCTTGTCGAGGCGGTTGTATTCCTTCTCGCCCCAGAGCTTGGCCGATGCCAGCTGCAGCACGCGCGATTGCACCGAGACGCCCACGGCGGGCAGCGCAATGCGGTCCTTTTCGGTGAAGTCCGCAATGGTCTTCACGGCCGGGTTGTTGCTGACCAGGTAATACGGAAAATTGCCCAGCGAGGCCACACCCTTGACGTTCTGCTTGCCCTTGGTGCGATCCCACAGCGTGAACAGCGGGCCCACGCCGGCGCCGGCAATGTCGATGTTGCCCGACAGCAGTGCATCGTTGACGGCCGAGCCGCCCGACAGCTTGAGGAATTCCACCTGGATGTCCACGCCGGCGGCCTTGCCGTGCTTTTCAATCAGCTTTTGCTCCTGCGCCACATTGAGCAGCAAGTAAACGATGCCGAACTGCTGCGCAATGCGCAGCTGGCCTTCGACGGCGTGCGCCGGGGCCGACAGCCCCAGGCCCGCCGCGAACAGGCCCGCGGCGGTGAGCACGGCGGCCGTGTTGCGGCCCAGGGTGCGGCGGGTGAAAAGGCGGCGGGTGGGGTGGGACATGGCAGGGCTTTCGGATAAATTGGAATGAAAATGGGCTCTAGCGCTTATGGAATAAGCGCAAGCAGCTATCAAAAACAAAGCGATTCAGAAGGGCAGATCGCCTTCGATGGTGGTGCGGTAAAGCTTGCGGCGTTCGGTGTCGGGGGTGCCCGTGGCCAGGTGCAGCACCGAGCGGTTGTCCCAGAACACCAGGTCATGCGGCTGCCAGCGGTGGCGATAGACGAACGCGGGCGTCACGCTGGCGGCAAACAGCTGCGCCAGCAGGTCGCGGCTTTCGTCGTCGGGCAGGCCCACGATGCGCGTGGTGAAGTGCTCGCTGACGAACAGCGCCTTGCGCGCGGTTTCGGGGTGGGTGCGCACCACGGGGTGCACGGCGGGTTGGACTTCATCGACCTGCGCCTGCGTGAGCGCGGGCCGCCAGGGGTTGCGCGCGCGCAGCTCTTCGTAGCGGGCCAGGTAGCTGTGCTCGGCCTGCAACGGGGCGATGGTCTTTTTCAATGCCTCGGGCAAGGCGTCGTAGGCCGCGTGCTGGTCGGCAAACAGGGTGTCTCCACCCACGGCGGGCAGCTCCTGGGCGTGCAGCAGCGAGCCCAGGCTGGGCACGGCCTTGTACGACAGGTCGGAGTGCCAGAAGTGGCCCGCATCACCGAGGCCGATCGGCTGGCCGTTTTCCTTGATGTTGGAGACCACCAGAATCTCGGGGTGGCCTGCGAGCTGGAAGTTCTTCAGCACATGGATCTGCAGCGGCCCGAAGCGGCGGCTGAAATCCACCTGCTGGCGCGGTGTGATGCGCTGGTTGCGAAACACCAGCACATGGTGGTGCAGGTGTGCATGGTGCAGGCGCGCAAAGTCATCGGCGTGCAGCGGTTGCGCCAGGTCCAGCCCCAGCACCTCGGCACCCAGCGGGCCGGCCGCGTCGGCGACGGGGCGGATTTCAAACGCTTGCGACAGGGGCGTGGCAGCCACCGAGGTGGCTGCATCGACAGCGGAAAGGACAGCAGACATGGGCGACTTCTCACGGCACAGGCGCCAAACCTGGGCCGCCGATGCGGCCCGGGCGGGTCAGTGCTCACCAAGTCTAGGGAAAACGCTTGGTGGTGAAAACCAAGTTTTTCGCGCTTGCAAATTACTAAAACAACTATAGGTGGCGGTAGTCGGTAGTCGGTAGTCGGTAGTAGTAGGTTATTGATCCGGCTCGATGAAGTTTGAACCGTTCGCCCTGAGCTCGTCGAAGGGCTTCGACAAGCTCAGCCTGAACGGTACTTGAGACATCAAAGGGCCGGATCAATAGGTTGCATTCACGCCGCGAGCGCCCGGCGCTGGCGCAACGCCCGCCACGGCGAAGGCCGGTTGCCGCAGCAGCCAGCGGTTTTTGTGCACGGCGGGACGGCGTTGGGGAAGGGGGTGACGGGGCGCATGAATGTGGCGCCAGCGGCCCGAGGCATGGCCTGCATCAAAGTCCGACTGCATTCGTCTGGCATTGTGCCCTGCAGTTGACGAAGATCAGCCGCCGCGCGGCCCCAAATCGCTAAGGTGCCGCCAGTGCCGTGGCTCCATGCCCGGAGCCGGCTATTGATTGCTTGTGATGGAATCCCTGAACCCGATTGCGGCGCCCCCTGCGGCGCCCGCCCTTGAACTGGTCTGCCCCGCCGGCAGCCTGCCCGCCCTGAAGGCCGCGGTGGACCACGGTGCCAACTGTGTCTATCTGGGCCTGCGCGACGCCACCAACGCGCGCAACTTTGCCGGCCTGAACTTTGACGAGGCGGCCATCGCCAACGGCATTCGCCATGCGCACGAGCGCGGCTGCAAGGTCTTCATGGCGCTCAACACCTATCCCCAGGCGTCCAACCCCGAACCCTGGCGCAGCGCCATGGACAAGGCGGTGGACCTGGGCGTGGATGCGGTCATCCTGGCCGATCCCGGCCTCATGCACCACGCCGTGCAGCGCCATCCGCAACTGCGCCTGCACCTGTCGGTGCAGGGCTCGGCCACCAACTACGAGGCCATCAATTTCTACCGCGAGCAGTTCGGCATCGTGCGGGCCGTGCTGCCGCGCGTGCTGTCGATGGAGCAGGTGCGCCAGGTCATCGACAAGACCCCGGTGGAGATCGAGGTGTTCGGCTTTGGCAGCCTGTGCGTGATGGTCGAGGGGCGCTGCGCGCTGTCCTCCTACGTCACGGGCGAATCGCCCAACACGCATGGCGTGTGCTCGCCGCCCAAGGCCGTGCGCTGGCAGGAGACGCCGCAGGGCCGCGAGTCGCGCCTGAACGGCGTGCTGATCGACCGCTATGCGCCCGGCGAGAACGCCGGCTACCCCACCCTGTGCAAGGGCCGCTTCGACGTGGGGGACGACGAGAACTACTACGCCATCGAGGAACCCACCAGCCTCAACACGCTGGAGCTGCTGCCCCAGTTGCTCAAGATCGGCGTGCGCGCCATCAAGATCGAAGGGCGCCAGCGCAGCCCGGCCTATGTGGCGCAGGTCACCAAGGTCTGGCGCGAGGCCATCGACCAGTGCCTGGCCAACCCCCACCGCTACGCCACCAAAACCACCTGGATGGCCAGCCTCGACCAAGTGGCCGAGGGCCAGCAGCACACGCTGGGCGCCTACCACAGGCCCTGGAAATGACGTACCCCGGAGCCCGCACCATGAAACTATCCCTGGGTCCGCTGCTGTATTACTGGCCGCGCGAAACCATCTTCGCGTTCTACGAGGCCATGGCCGCCACGCCGCTGGATGTGGTCTACCTGGGCGAGACGGTGTGCTCGCGCCGCCACGAACTGCGCCTGGCCGACTGGCTGGACATCGCCCGCATGCTGCAGGACGCCGGCAAGCAGGCCGTGCTGTCCACGCAGGTGCTGATCGAGTCGGGCTCGGACGTGAGCGTGCTGCACAAGATCGCCGACAACGCGGAATTCACCGTCGAGGCCAACGACATGGGCGCGGTGCGCTGCCTGGCGGGCCAACCGACGGGTCGGCCCTTCATTGCCGGCCCGCACCTCAACCTGTACAACGCGCCCTCCCTGCAATGGATGGCGCAGCGCGGCGCCAGCCGCTGGGTGATGCCGCTGGAGATGGCGCAGGATGCGCTGGCCGCCATGCTGGTGAACCGCCCTGCCGGGCTCGAAACAGAAGTGTTCGCCTACGGGCGCATGCCGCTGGCCTATTCGGCGCGCTGCTTCACCGCGCGCCACCGCAACCTGCCCAAGGACGACTGCCGCTTCAGCTGCCTGGAGCATGCCGACGGCCTGGCGCTGCGCACCCGCGAGAGCGAGGATTTCCTCGTGCTCAATGGCACGCAGACGCAGTCGGCCCGGGTCTACAACCTGGCCAACGAGCTGGCCGCGATGCGCGCGCTGGGCGTGGACCTGGTGCGGCTGAGCCCGCAGTCGCAGCACATGGCGCAGATCATTGCGCTGTTCGATGAAGCCCGGGGCCAGGTGCAGCCTGGCGGCGCAGACTTTGTGCAGCGCATGCAGCCCTTCATGCCCGACCAGCCCTGCAACGGCTACTGGTTCGGCCGTCCTGGTCTGGAGCAGGGGCAGGCCGCTGGCAATGCCCCAGGCCTCTGATTGATATCGTGCTTTTTTACCCGGCCCGAGTGCCACCCCCACGCCATGGCTGCTTCTTCTGATCTTCTGGTGGTTCCCTCTCCGGTGGGGGCCTTGCTGTCGCGCCTGCCCGCCTACCCCGGCTCGCTGCTGCTGGTGACCGCGCTCAACCTGGCACTGGCACGGCATCTGCCCGCCGATGTGGGTCAACTGATGCTGCACAAGAAAATGCGCGTGCAGGTGCGCGATGCGCGCCTGGTGTTCGACTTTGCCTGGACGGGCCAGCGCTTTGCGCCCCACGCGCCCCTGGTCGCCCCGGCCGTGGCCGATCTGACGCTGAGCGCCACCGCCCATGATTTCCTGCTGCTGGCCCAGCGCCAGCAGGACCCCGACACGCTGTTCTTCAACCGCCGCCTGTCGATGGAGGGCGATACCGAGCTGGGCCTGGTGGTGAAGAACGCCCTCGATGCCATCGAGCTGCCCGTGCTGGACCCGCGCCAGTGGGTGCCGTTGCTGGCGCCGCGCCAGGTGCTGGGCCGCCTCCGGCAGCGCCTGGACTCCGCATCGCGCCCCGCAGGACGATGACCACCATGGCCGCCGATCCGAACCACCCCCTGGTCTATTCCTGCTCGGGCTGCTCCAGCGCCGCGCAGCTGGCCAACCATGTGGCGCTGCAGCTCGACCGGCGCGGCGTGGCCGAAATGTCGTGCATCGCGGGCGTGGGCGGCGATGTGCCCCACCTCCTGAAAATCGTGCGCTCAGGCCGGCCCATCATCGCGCTCGACGGTTGCCCGCTGGTCTGCGTGAAAAGCACGCTGGCGCGCCACGGCATTGCTGCCGATCGGCATTACCCGCTGCAGCAGTACGGCGTGAAAAAGCGCGTGCATGAAGACTTCGACCCGGTGCAGGCCGCGCTGGTGCTGGAGCAGGTCGAGGCCGACCAGCAGGCGCAGCCCCTGGCACGGACCGTGGCCGCAGAGCCCTCGCATGGCTGACATCGGCACCCTGCGCCGCATCATCGTTGCCATCTCGGGTGCCAGCGGCGCCGTGTATGGCGCGCGCCTGCTGCAGGTGCTGCAGGGCCAGAGCGGCATCGAGTCGCATCTGGTGGTGTCGGACGCGGGCTGGCGCAACCTGCGGCACGAGCTCGACATGGACCGCCCCGCCGTCGAGGCCCTGGCGCACCGCGTGCACGACGTGCACAACGTGGGCGCGGCCATTGCCAGCGGCTCGTTTCAGTGCCATGCCATGGTGGTCGCGCCCTGCTCCATGCGCACGCTGGCCGCCATTGCGCATGGCCTGGCCGACAACCTGCTCACGCGCGCGGCCGATGTGGCCCTCAAGGAGCGCCGCCGCCTGGTGCTGATGGTGCGCGAATCGCCGCTGCACCTCACCCATCTGCGCAACATGGTGGCCGTGACCGAGATGGGCGGCATCGTCTGCCCACCGCTGCCCGCCTTCTACCTGCGCCCGCAGACCGTGGGCGAGGTGGTGGACTACAGCGTGGCGCGCGTGCTGGACCTCATCGACGTGCCGCACGATCTGGCTCCGCGCTGGCAGGGGCTGGCGTCGGTTGCTCCTTGATTCATAGCTGTCAGCGCTTGCTATATAAGCGCTAGCGGCCTATTTTGTTCAAACTCTGGTACTGATATGGCCTACCGCGACCTGCGCGACTTCATGGCCCAGCTCGAAGCCACGGGCGACCTGCGCCGCGTGCGCGAACCTGTCTCGCCCCACCTGGAGATGACTGCGCTCAGCGACCGCGTGCTGCGCGCAGGCGGCCCGGCGCTGCTGTTCGAGCAGCCCACGGACCACCGCATGCCCGTGCTCACCAACCTGTTTGGCACGCCCGACCGCGTGGCCCGCGCCATGGGCGTGGCCGACCTGTGCGGTGTGCGCGCCCTGGGCGAGTTGCTGGCCACCTTCAAGGAGCCCGAGGCGCCCAAGGGCTTCAAGGACATGCTGGGCATGGCCCCGCTGCTCAAGACCCTGTGGAACATGGCGCCGCACACCGTCCCGCGCGGCGCGCCCTGCCAGCAGGAGGTGTGGGAGGGTCCCGATGTCGATCTGGCCCGCCTGCCCGTGCAGCACTGCTGGCCCGGCGACGTGGCTCCGCTCATCACCTGGGGCCTGACCATCACGCGCGGGCCGCGCAAGACCCGGCAGAACCTGGGCATCTACCGCCAGCAGGTGCTCTCGCGCAACCAGGTCATCGTGCGCTGGCTGGCCCACCGGGGCGGCGCGCTCGACTTTGCCGACCACTGCGCCGCGCACCCCGGCCAGCCCTACCCGGTGGCGGTGGCGCTGGGCGCAGACCCGGCCACGCTGCTGGGCGCGGTGACGCCCGTGCCCGACTCCTTGAGCGAATACCAGTTCGCCGGCCTGCTGCGCGGCGCGCGCACCGAGGTCACGCCCGCGCTTGGCGTGCCCCTCTCGGTGCCCGCCACGGCCGAGATCGTGCTCGAAGGCCATATCCAGCCCGACGCGAACCACGCGAGCGGCTGGCAGCACGCGCTGGAAGGGCCTTATGGCGACCACACCGGCTACTACAACGAATGCGCCGAGTTCCCCGTGCTCACCATCGACCGCATCACGATGCGACGCGACGCGATCTACCACAGCACCTACACCGGCAAGCCGCCCGACGAGCCCGCCGTGCTGGGCCTGGCGATGAACGAGCTGTTCATCCCGCTGTTGCAAAAGCAGTTCCCCGAGATCGTGGACTTCTACCTGCCGCCCGAGGGCTGCAGCTACCGCATGGCGGTGGTGAGCATCCGCAAGGCCTACGCGGGCCACGCCCGGCGCGTGATGATGGGCGTGTGGAGCCACCTGCGCCAGTTCATGTACACCAAGTTCATCGTGGTGGTCGATGCCGATGTGGATGTGCGTTCATGGCCCGACGTGATCTGGGCCATCACCACCCGCATGGACCCGGCGCGCGACACGCTGCTGGTGGAGCACACGCCCATCGACTACCTCGACTTCGCCTCGCCCGTGAGTGGCCTGGGCAGCAAGATGGGCATGGACGCCACGAACAAGTGGCCCGGCGAGACGCAGCGCGAGTGGGGCCGGCCCATGTGCATGGCGCCTGGGGTGGCGCAGCGCATGGATGCGCTGGCGCAGGCGCTGGGGCTGTAGGCGTGCAAGAGCGTGAACACGCTCTGAGCCGCACCGGCCTGGCGTCACCCTCTCCGTTCTCCATAGCCGCTGCACGCTACCCGCAACCCATTGATCCGGCAGGATTTATTCGTGACCCCCGTTCGGGCTGAGCTTGTCGAAGCCCTTCGACAAGCCTGTCCTGAGCCTGCCGAAGGGCTCAGGGTGAGCGGTATTCGGCCTCTGCAATAAACCGTGCCGGATCACTATGAAACCGGCGCGGTCCAGGCCAGCGCACCCGTGGAGCTGGTTTTGCCATGCCACCGGGCGCGTCCCCCTCCCGAAGGAGAGGGGGACGGCGCCCAAGGCGACTCAGGGGGTGTTGCACCTCATGCCACCGCAAACTCGATCGCCGCGCCGTGCGTGCGGGCCGCCGTGGGCGTGGCGGGCGCATTGCCCTCGGTGGCCAGCACCAGCGCGTAGGGGCCTTCGCCCCGCGTGCCCAGCTGTGCGCTGGCCGTGTGGCCCGCCGTGCCCGGGAGCGGCCCCGCCTGCGTCAGCACCAGCGTGCTGCGCCCCAGCGTGACCGTGCCCACCCGCGCGCCCGTGCCGGGCTGCAGAAAGGGCGCACTCACGTTGGCGGACTGGACTTCGCCCAGCAGGGCGCGGTAGTGGGCCAGGCTGGCGTCCAGGTCCTTCACGGCCAGCGCCAGGCTGGTCACGCCGCGTGCGCCGTTGGGGTGCACCCGCGCATCGCCCTCGGGCACGCGCAGCGCACGCGGGGTCTGGTCGCCGCACAGGAAAGGCAGGTCGTTCGACGGAGGCCGCGCCGTCTGCCACTGCAGGCGCTCGCCATCGGGCCGCACGCGGCCGCCGTCGTGCGGGCCGCTGTAGGCCAGGCCCCGGTCCTTGGCGCCGGCCACGGTGCTGGCGGTGTCGGGCGGCAGCAGCGCAAAGTCCACGATGCCGTCGCCATGTGCATTCAGCAGTTCCCACCACCGCTCGCCGGGCGAGGGCGAACGCCACGCGATCAGCTCGAAGTAGGAGCCGTCCGCGAAGACGACGAGTGCGTTGTAGGTGGGCCGGCCGGGGTGGTCGCCGCCCTGCAGCACGTTGAATCCGAGTGCGCGGTAGTCGGCGACGGTTTGTTCCAGATCCTTCACCGCGATCACGATGTGGTCGAGTGTCAATGCCATAGGGGCTCTGCTCCTTCTTGTCTATCGGTCAATCAGTTATTCCTGGCGTTGCGCATGGCGCGGGCGCGGCCCAAGGCCGGCGGACGCCGCCACAGGCGACTCAGGGGGGCTTCACTTCATGCGGGAACGACTTCGGCCGCAGCCGGGGCGTTGTCGTGCTGCGGGCGCGCTGGGGCGGCCGAGTTGACCAGCTGCACGCTGGCGCGGACCTGCTGCGGGTTGCGCAGCAGGTTCAGGATGGGGCAGGTGCGCTCCACCGCTTCGAACAGTGCGTCGATGTCGGCACGGCTTGCGGGCGAGTCGATGTGCACCGTGTAGGCGATGTCGTGGGGCCAGATGGGCGTTGCTTCGTGCCCGGGCTTGCCGCCGCGCGGATCGATCACGCCGCTGACCTCCACCTCCAGGTGGGTCAGGGGCACCTGGCGCGAGGCCGCCTGGATCAGGAAGATGTGCGTCACGCAGCTGCCCAGCACACCGAGCTGCAGCTCGGGCGAGCTGGGGCCCAGGTTGTAGCCCGCGAAGTCGGGCGGGCTGTCGCTGATCACCTGGTGGTCGCGGATGCGGATGCGGCGCACGCCGCTGCGGCCTTCGGCGCTCACGCGGGCCTTCAGCGCGGCGGGCTGTGCCGTACCGCGCTCGATGGCGGCGTCGCGCGCCAGCACGGCGGCGCGCTTCTCGGCCAGGTAGTCGTTGAGATGGGCGGGGGAGTCGGACATGGCGGGGTTCTTTCCAAACGCTTGCGGCCTCGGATATCGGGCGCGGAACAAGCTGTGTCGTGCAGGCATTGTTGGAAGCCGCGTCCGCGAAGCCAACAAACAAAACCGTGCTCGGATATGCAGGTTTCGGATAAGCGCGCGGGGGCTTTTTTTGCATTGTTTTCCGCATATCGATGCTACTTAATACATGCCTGCCTTGGCCCTTGACCGATAGCATGAACACATGTGAACTGGCTCCGCCGCAGTGCGCACACCGCGCTGCTGGCTGCGAAGAACGGTGCCGGATGTGTCATTTCGATGCCTGTTGGGCGACGAGGTCAAAACGTGGTTTTCGCAAAGAAAAAATCGGTGGGATGGTGGGCTGTGGGCATTTCGGCCGTGGCTTTGGGCGTGCTGGTGGCGGGCTGCTCCAGGCAGGCCAGCGAGCCAGCCACCACGGCCAGTGCAGCGGCGGACCAGCCCGTGCAGGGCGGCACGCTGGTGTACCTGGAGCAGCAGGCGCACACCAACCTGTACCCACCTGCGGGCGGCTTTTACCCCAACGGGGGCGTGCTCAACCAGATCACCGACAAGCTCACCTACCAGGACCCCAAGACGCTGGAGATCCAGCCCTGGATCGCTGAATCGTGGGAGGTGAACCCCACCGCCACCGAGTACACCTTCAAGCTCAAGAAGGGCGTGACCTTCTCGGACGGCACGCCGCTCGACGCCGCCGCCGTGGCCAAGAACTACGACACCTATGGCCTGGGCAACAAGGAGCTCAAGCTGCCTGTGTCCGAGGTGATCAACAACTACGAGAAGAGCGAAGTGGTGGACCCGCTCACCGTCAAGTTCTACTTCAAGAAGCCCTCACCGGGCTTCCTGCAGGGCACGTCCGTCATCGGCTCGGGCCTGGTGTCGCTGGCCACGCTGGCGCGGCCGTTCGAAGAGCTGGGCGATGCGACCAGGATCATCGGCTCCGGCCCCTTCGTCGTGACAGCCGAGACCCTGGGCAAGGAGCTCACGCTCACCGCGCGCAAGGAGTACGCCTGGGGCCCGGCCAGGCTCGCACACCAGGGTCGTGCGCGGCTCGATGAGATCAAGCTCATCGTCACGCCCGAAGACAGCGTGCGCATCGGCGCGCTGCTGTCGGGCCAGGCGGGTTTCATCCGCCAGGTGCAGGCCTACGACGAAAAGCGCGTGCTGGACCAGAAGTTCCAGATCTACGCGCCCTCCACGCGCGGCGTGAACAACAGCGTGGTCTTCCGCCCCGACAACGCCCTCGTGGCCGACGTGAAGGTGCGCCAGGCGCTCCTGCACGCCACCAACACCCAGGAGATCGTGCAGACCCTGTTCTCGGCCAACTACCCGCAGGCCACGTCGGTCATCGCCTCCACGGCAGCGGGCTATGTGAACCTCTCGGCCAAGCTGGACTACGACGAGGCCAAGGCCAGGCAGCTGCTCGACGAAGCCGGCTGGAAGCTGGGAGCCAACGGCCTGCGCGAGAAGGACGGCAAGGAACTGGTGCTGGCCGCCTACGAGTCGCTGCCGCAGCCGCAGAACAAGGAAACCCTGCAGCTCGTGGCGCAGCAGTGGGCCAAGGTGGGCGTCAAGCTCAACGTGCTGGCGGGCGACTCCGGCAGCCGCATCGTGGACAACCTCGACCCCGAGAAGACCCCCGTGTCCCCCGGCATGGTGGGCCGCGCCGACCCCGACGTGATCAAGAGCAACTACTACCCGACCAACCGCAACGTGCTGCTGCAAAAAGGCGGCGTGAGCCAGAAGGTGAAGTCGTTCGAGGACGCCAGGCTCAACGGTTTGCTCGAGGCCATCGCGGCTGAAACCGATCCGGCCAAGCGCCTGGCGCTCACGGCCGACGTGCAGAACTACCTGATCGACCAGGCCTATGTGATCCCGGTGTTCGAAGAGCCGCAGGCCTTTGCCGGCTCGCCCTCGGTGCGCGGTGTGGGCTTCGAGGCGGTGGGGCGCCCCAGCTTCTACGCCACCTGGGTAGCGGCAAGACATTGACCCCCTGAGTCGCTTCGCGCCTTCCCCCAAGGGGGACGCCACCGGTGGCCCGGCAAAGCCGGTTCCACGGTGGCACTGGTATGGGGGGCGCCAGTTTCAACCGCATTGATGCGGCGGAAAGGATGACCGATATGTTCAAGTACCTCGCCCATCGCACCGCCCAGGCCCTGCTGGTGTTGTGGGCCGCCTTCACGGCATCGTTCATCCTGCTGCAACTGTTGCCCGGTGACGCGATCCTGATCAAGTTCCTGAACCCCGAGCTGGGCCTGGGGCCGCAGGAGATTGCGGACATCCGTGCGGCCTATGGGGCGGACACGTCGGTGTGGCAGCAGTACCTGCACACGCTCCGGGGCTTCCTCGGGGGCAACTTCGGCTACTCGGTGCAGGCCGGGGTGCCGGTGAGCCAGGGTCTGGCCACCAACCTGCCGCCCACGCTGCGCCTGGCGGGGCTGGGGTTTGCGGCGGCCCTGCTGCTCGCGGTGGTGCTGGCCTTTGTGTCGCAGTTGGCGCGCTGGGGCTGGTTGCGCTCGGCGCTGCAGGCGCTGCCCTCGCTGTTCATCTCGGTGCCGGTGTTCTGGCTCGGGATCATGCTGATCCAGGTGGGGTCGTTCCGCCTGGGCTGGATTCCCGTGATCAACCCCGGCAAGTGGCAGGGTCTGGTGCTGCCCACGTTCACGCTGGCCATCCCGATTGCCGCGCCGCTGGCGCAGATCCTGATCCGCAACATCGACGAGGTACTTACGCAGCCCTTCGTGGCCGTGGCCCGGGCCAAGGGCGCCACGCGCCAGTGGGTGCTTTGGAAGCACGTGGCGCGCAATGCCGTGCTGCCCACGCTGACCATCGCGGGCGTGCTGTTTGGCGAGCTGCTGGCGGGCGCCGTGGTCACCGAGGCGGTGTTCGGCCTCAACGGCCTGGGCAGCCTCACGCAGCAGGCCGTGGGCAACCAGGACACCGCCGTGCTGCAGGCCGTGGTGGTCGTCTCGGCCACGGCGTTTGTGTTGATCAACCTGGTGGTGGATCTGCTGTACCCCGTTTTCGATCCCCGCCTGCGCATCCGCCTCGGCGCCTGAGGAGCTTTTCATGACAACCACCTCATCCACTGCGGACCTTGGCGCCTTTGGGAGCAGCGCACCGCCTGCAACGCACCGCTATGAGCGTGCGCTGGCAGTCCCGGCGGCTGCCGTCGTGCCCACGGCGCCCATCCCGGCGGCCCCGCCGCCTCGCACACGCAACGGTACGTGGAACCGTCGCTTTGTGCAGCGTGCGCGCAGCGCACCGCTCAGCCTGTGGCTGGCCTGGGGCGTGGTCGCGCTGGTGGCACTCTGGGCGCTCGCGCCCGGCCTCTTCACCAGCCACAGCGCCACGGTGGGCGTGGCCGGCCAGCAGCTGCAGGCGCCGTCGGCCGCCCACTGGCTGGGCACCGACGCGCTGGGCCGCGACGGCTATGCGCGGCTGGTGTTCGGCGCGGTGCATTCGCTGTCGGGCGCGTTCCTGGCCGTGGCCGTGGGGCTGGTGCTGGGCACGCTGTTGGGCCTTTTGGCGGGCTCCACCGGCGGCTGGGTGGAGGACGTGATCATGCGCATCGTCGATGTGCTGCTGTCGGTGCCATCGCTGCTGCTGTCGCTGTCCATCATCATCATCCTGGGCTTTGGCACGCTGAATGCGGCGGTGGCCGTGGGCGTGGCCTCGGTGGCCGGCTTTGCGCGGCTCACGCGGTCGGAAGTGGTGCGTGTGCGCCGCTCCGACTATGTCGAGGCTGCGTTCGGCAGCGGCGGGCGCTTTGGCGCCGTGCTGTGGCGCCATGTGCTGCCCAACTCGCTGACCTCGGTGATCGCCATGGCGGCGCTGCAGTTCGGCTCGGCCATTTTGTCGATCTCGACGCTGGGCTTCCTGGGCTACGGCGCGCCGCCGCCCACGCCGGAGTGGGGCCTCTTGATCGCCGAAGGGCGCAACTACCTCTCCACGGCCTGGTGGCTCACCACCGTTCCGGGGCTGGTGGTGGTGGCCGTGGTGCTGGCCGCCAACCGCATCAGCGCCGCACTGACACGGGGGCGCGCATGACCACCGCCTTTCTACCGGTGCTGGAGGTGGAGAACCTCGCCATCGCCTACCGCGACAAGGACCACGAACAGCGCGTGGTGCACGGCGTTTCGTTCTCCATCGCGCCCGGCGAGGTGGTGGCATTGGTGGGCGAGTCGGGCTCGGGCAAGACCACCACCGCGCAGTCCATCATTGGCCTGCTGGCCGACAACGGCCGGGTGGAGTACGGCGCGATCCGGCTCAACGGCACGGACATCGCCGGCTGGTCGGCCGACCGCTTTGACACTGTGCGCGGCCGCGTGGTCAGCCTCATCCCGCAGGACCCGACCAGTTCGCTCAACCCCGTGCGCACCGTGGGCGAGCAGGTGGGCGAGATACTCAAGATCCACCGCTACGGCGACCGCAAGGCCATTGGACAGCGTGTGGTCGAGCTGCTGGCCAAGGTGGGGCTCTCGCAGCCCGAGCTGCGCGCCCGGCAGTACGCGCACGAGCTTTCGGGCGGCATGAAGCAGCGCGTGCTGATCGCCATTGCGATTGCGCTGCAGCCCGCGCTCATCATTGCCGACGAGCCCACCAGCGCGCTCGACGTGACGGTGCAGCGCCGCATCCTCGACCTCATCGACGAGCTGCGCAGCGAATTCGGCACGGCCGTGCTGCTGGTCACGCACGACCTGGGCGTGGCTGCCGACCGGGCCGACCGGCTGGTGGTGCTGCAGGGCGGCCGCATCCAGGAGCAGGGCGACACCGCCGCCGTGCTGCGCAACCCGCAAAGCCCCTACACGCGCAAGCTGCTGGCCGATGCGCCTTCTCTCTCGGCCGCGGCCTTCCGCCCCGCGCGCGTCGCCGCCAACGAGGCCGCCGAGCGGCCCGAGGACTTCGCCATCGTGGTGGAAGGCCTGGTGCACGACTTTCCGGTGGCAGGGTTGGGTGGGGACAGGCAGCCGTTCCGCGCGGTGGATGGTGTGTCCTTTCGCGTGCGGCGCGGCACCACGCATGCCATCGTGGGCGAATCGGGCTCGGGCAAGACCACCACCATCCGCGATGTGGTGGGCTTTCGCCAGCCCACGGCGGGCCGCATCGTCATCGAGGGCACGGACCTCACCACCTTGCGGGGCGAGGCGCTGCGCCAGTTCCGCCGCACGGTGCAGCTGGTCTACCAGAACCCTTTCAGCTCGCTGGACCCGCGCCAGACCATCTTCCAGATCATCGAGGAGCCGCTGCGCAACTTCGAGCCATTCGATGCGGCCGAGCGCGAGCGCCGCGTGCACGACATTCTGGCGCGCGTGGGCCTGCCAACTACCGTGCTGGAGCGCCGACCGCATGCCCTGTCGGGCGGGCAGCGCCAGCGCGTGGCCATTGCGCGGGCCCTGGTGCTGCAGCCCCGCGTGCTGGTGCTCGACGAGGCCGTGTCGGCCCTGGATGTGACCGTGCAAGCGCAGATCCTCGCGCTGCTCGACAGCTTGCAGCGCGACCTGGGCCTGACCTATCTGTTCATCTCGCACGACCTCGCCGTGGTGCGCCAGATCGCGGACACCGTCTCGGTGCTGCAGGGCGGCCGCCAGGTGGATGCGGGGCGCGTGGAAGACGTGTTCCTGCGCCCTGGCAGCGACTACACGCGTGAACTCATTGATGCGATCCCCGGAAAGAAAAATCATCACCATGACGCTCTCGACACCCTCTCCCGCGAAACGCCTGGGCTTCTTCAGCAGGCTGCTTGACGACGCGCCCGCCGGTGAGCGCTACCGGCTCGTGACCGAGCAGATCGCCCATGCCGAGGCTGTCGGCTTCGACTCCGCCTGGGTGGCCCAGCACCACTTCCACGAACACGAAGGCGGCCTGCCATCGCCGTTCGTCTTCCTGGCCCATGTGGCCGCGCGCACGCGCCGCATCCGCCTGGGCACGGGCATCGTGACCCTGCCCATGGAAAACGCCGTGCGCGTGGCCGAGGACGCCATCGTGCTTGACCTGCTCTCGGGCGGGCGGCTGGAGCTGGGCGTGGGCACGGGCGGCACGCCCGAGTCGTTCGCGGCCTTTGGCATCACCAACGAGGACCGCAGCGCCGTGTACGCGCGCCACCTGGCCGTGGTGCGCGAGGCCTGGGCCGGCCGGCCGCTGGCCGGGGGCGACCGGCTGTACCCGGCGGCCGAGCAGTTGCTGGGCCGCATCTGGCAGGCCACGTTCTCGGTGGCGGGCGGCGAGCGCGCGGGACAGGCGGGCGACGGGCTGATGCTCTCGCGCACCCAGCCGCGCACGGCCCAAGCACCGGCGGCCTCGCTGTCCGACCTGCAACACCCCATCATCGACGCCTACCTGGCCGCGCTGCCGGGTGGTAGCACGCCGCGCATCGTGGGCTCGCGCAGCCTGTTCGTGGCCGACGACCGCCAGGAGGCCCTGCGCCTGGCCGATATTGGCCTGCGCCGCGCCGCCGCGCGCTTTGCCGCCGCCGTGTTGCCCGGCCAGGCACCGCGCCCGGGGCCGGATGCGCCGCTTGCGACCCTGATCGCCGCCTACGACGTGCACGTGGGCACGCCCGAGGACGTGATCGCCTCGCTGCAGGCCGACACGGCGCTGGCGCGCACCACCGACATCGTGTTCCAGGTGCACTCGGTGGACCCGCCGCACGAGCACATCCTGCGCTCCATCGAACTCACGGCCACGCGCGTGGCGCCTGCGCTGGGCTGGGTGCGCAAGCACCCGGTGGCGGCAGCCGCACCCGCACCTTCCGCAACCCTTACCGAGGCCCTTGCATGAGCAACCCTGTCAGTTCACCCCACACCACTGAACAACCCGACGTGATCGACCTGCTTGCCGGCATCCAGCCGGGCGACCCCCTCGACATCGTCCGCCGCCACCGCCCGCAGGCGCGCACCCACGCGCAGGAAAGCTACCGCGCCCTGTTCGTGCCCATGGCCCCCGTGCCCGGTACGCTGGCGCTGGCGGACCGCCTGGCCGTTGCGGCCTTCGTGGCGGGCCTGCACCAGCAGCCCGATGCGGCCGCCTTCTATGCCGCCGCACTGGTGGCGCAGGATGCAGGCGCGGGTCTCGCCCAGGCCATCTCGGCCGAAGTCAGCCGGGGCGCGACGCAGGGGCCGTATGGCCACTACCCCGCAGGGCCGCTCAGCAGCGAGAACACCGACGGGATTGGCTACTCCGTTGCCGAGGCTCGGCGCACCGTGCTCGGCGCACGGTTGTCGGCGGGCCTCACGCATGCGCACCTCCTGACCTTCCACCCCCGCGACGCAAGCCCCGAGGCGCTGCAGGCGCTGCTGGACGCAGGCTGGGCGGTCACCGACATCGTGATCCTGTCGCAGCTGGTGGCGTTCCTGTTGTTCCAGATCCGCGTGGTCGTGGGCCTGCGCACGCTGGGGGCACACCCCGCGCCCGCGATCCCGTCGTCCACCCCCCGCACCGCAGAGGCCCAGCCATGAGCGACACCGCCATCACCCACCCCCACAACCAGGAACCCACGGCCTTCACGCAGGCGCAGCTCGAATGGCTGCCGTGGCTGGCACCGCTGCCCGAGGCGGAACTGACCGAGCGCCACTACGCTGGCCTGGTGGACGCGGCGCGCGCCAAGTCGCCCTACTTCCGCCTGCTGGCGCGCGACCCGGACACGCTGGGTGCGCGCACCCGCACCGACAAGGACATCTTCTACAACCCCGACGCCGGCCTGCCGCGTGCGGAGCGTGAGCTGTCGGCCACGGCCACCTCGCGGGCGAACGGCTGCATCTACTGCGCGTCGGTCCACGCGCGTTTTGCCTCGCACTTCTCGCACCGCGAGGTCGATGTGCAGCGCCTGCTGGACGAAGGCGTGGCCGCTGACCTCGGTCCGCGCTGGAACGCCATCGTTGCAACCTCTGTGGCGCTCACGGCCACGCCCACGGCGCTGAGCGGGGTGCACATCGAGAACTTGCGCGCAGCCGGGCTGGATGATTTTGCGATCTCCGACGCGCTGCACGGTGCGGCGTTCTTCAACTGGGCCAACCGGTTGATGTTGTCGCTGGGCGAACCGCAGTTGCAGGTGGGTGGGTAGGCGGCAGGTCAGTCCAGCCAGCCCTTGGGCACCTTGTCCGCCTTTTTCTCGACCGGGTTGGCCAGCAGCCATTGCGCCGCGTACTGGCGCATGAACTCCTTGGCCTTTTCGGGGCGGGCCGTGAGCCAGGCGTCGTAGGCGCCTTCGTTCAGGATGGCGGGCATGCTTTTTTCGCTGCCCGGCTGGCCGTAGCGGTGCAGCAGCGCGTGGTTGTTGGCGTTCACGGTCAGCAGGCAGTAGCTGATGATGACTTCGCCATCCGCACCCTGCCAGCGCGCCCACAGGCCTGCCACGCCCATGGGCTTGCCGTCCACGCGCGCAACGCGGGTGGGCACCGCCTTGCCGCTGCGCAGGTCGTCTTCATAAAACGCGGCCATGGGCACGATGCAGCGCTGGCCTTTCAGCCAGGCATCGCGAAACGCCGTGCCGGTCGAGGCGGTGTCGGACTTGGCATTGACCAGCTTGGGCGCGCGCAGCCTGGCGTCCGATGCCGACTTGACCCAGTGCGGCACCAGGCCCCATTGCGCGGGCACCAGCATGCGCGCGGGCGTGGCGTTGTCGGTGTCTTCGGGCTCGGCATCGGGTGCGGCCTCGGGCGAAGCGTCTGGCGGCTGCGACAGCGCCGCCGCCGTGGTCGCATGCACGATGAAGAAGCCCGGCTTGCGTGGCCACAGGTGGCGTTCGCCCAGGGACTGCGGCGGCTCTACCGTAAACGCCTCGCGGTAGGTATCGGCTTGCTGCAGGGTTTCGTAATGGGTACTCATCGGGCCATGGTACCTGCGCAAGAGGCGGCGATGCGGCCGCGCGACCGGTCGACCACGTTTGTGCAATTGCCCAAATGGTAAAAATCTGGCGGTATCTTTTCCGTGAGCACCCACTTGTGATTGGTGCGGAACATTCACGATTTAACGTGCCGGGTCAATGGCCATCGGCAGCGAGGACGGCAAGGCCCACTGCGTAGCGCTGGCGAGCGAGGGTCCGTACCGCACCGACCATCACCTGGCGACCGGGCAAGGCTGGGCCAATGCCGAACTCGGCCCGAACGAGTTTGCAAAAACCCCTGCCCGCCGGCTGAAAGCCGTGCGGCGGGTCGGCATCGTGGATGCATGTGACCGAAGGGATATGGAAGGTGCACGACGACCTTCCCGTGCGTGGCCGTCAGAAGATCGCCGCGACGGTGCATGGTGGCGGGGTGTCGTGGGAGGCGGCCATCAGCGAGGAATATTGATCTGAACGGCCAGGGTGGGCCTTGCTCTTGTTTTTAATTTGGCTAGCGATATAATCGCTATCGTCCATGTGGACTTGACCCATATTGAGGAGAAACATCATGAGTGCTCTGTATTCCACCAAGGTTACCGCCGTCGGGGGCCGCAACGGTACCGTGCGCAGCGACGATGGTCTGCTGGATTTTCAACTGGCTCTCCCTTCAGGGCTTGGAGGCAAGGGTGGCGCGACCAATCCTGAACAACTGTTCGCGGCGGGTTACGCGGCCTGCTTCGGCAATGCCGTCATCCACGGCACGCGCAACAAAGAGACGAAGGTCCGGGATGACGACATTGAGGTAGTCGCCACTGTGGGCATCGGCCCGAACGGTAGTGGCGGCTTCGGACTGACCGTCGCGCTGGACGTGACCATCGCTGGCGTCGACCAGGCCAAGGCCGAGGAAATCGTCGCCGAGGCGCACAAGATCTGTCCGTACTCGAACGCAACGAAGGGAAATATCGACGTTGCGCTCTCGGTGCATACGCGCTGATGGCAGATTGGCGTGTGCCACAGGATGGCCTGGTGACCCGCTGGCGCTGGATCAGCGTCAGGCCGTCGATTGCACGCTGCCAGCAGCTTTCGGGTGTTGTTCGCCACGATCTAGGTGCATGGCGCCATTGCTCAGCCGCTTTTCAAAGGAAATCAAGATGTTCCATTACGCCAAGCGGGTATTGGGGGTTGTCCTTTCAGCTTTACTATTCGCCCCCGTATTTGCCGATCAACCCAAGAGCGAATCCATTTCTGTGGACGACAAATCTTTCCAGTGCATCACCAAGATGACACCGGTGCGCGGATTCTATGTCGCAAGCCTGACAGGGCAACTGGATAAAACCGTGGCGGTCGCCAAATCAAGGAAAGGTGGTGAATATCCACCGGGTTCGGTGGTTCAGTTGATCCCGGGTGAAGCCATGGTCAAGCAGCCCAAGGGTACAAACCCGCCGACGCATGATTGGGAATTTTTCGAGTTGGACGTGGATGCCAAGGGCACAAAGATCCGAAAACGCGGCTATATCGATGTAGTCAACCGTTTCGGCGGAAACTGCTTTGCGTGCCACGTGCAGGCCAAGCCGCAATGGGATCTCATCTGCGAAAAAGACCATGGCTGCCAGCCCATCCCCTTGACGGAAAGCATGTTCAGAGCGCTCCAGCACAACGACCCCAGGTGTTCCCCGCACAAGCTGAGTGCCGCCGACAAGAAGGCGCTTCAGAATATTGACGAAGCGCTGGACAAGTTGAAAAAAATGTCGGCTACGGGTGGCGCAGACGCCAAATAAGAGGGGCTTTGAATGCATTCGTGATCGACGCGATCGGCCGATTTGGTAAGCGCTACATGTGCTGCCGAATCGGGTCAACTTATCCGCCTTGGGCTGCAGGCGACCAATTGATGTAAGCGCTTATCTACCGTGGTCCCGGCAAAAAGGAGTGGGCAGACAAGCCCTGGCCGGCCATCGCTCATCCCACCGATGCGGTCATGCGCATCACCCACACCACCATCTGCGGCACCGACCTCCACATCCTCAAGGACCATGTGCCGGAAGTGGTATCCAGCCCCGGAAGGAGTCGATCCGCAAGCGCTGGTGATGCTCAGCGACATCCTGCCAGCTGGCTTCGAGGTCGGTGTGCTGAGCGGACAGGTGCAGCCAGGCGACACCGTGGCCCTCGCCGGTGCTGCGGACGGCACAGTCCTGCTCGCCTGCGCGCATCACCATGGTCGATACCGATCCGGCCCGTCTGGACGTCTCTCGCCGCTTTGGCGCGACCGATACCGTGGATGCCAGCGCAGGCGACGCAGTGGAACAGTTGCTGGCGCTGACCGGCGGCCAAGGTGTGGATGTGGCGGTGGAGGCGGTTGGGGTCGCGGCCACTTTCGACACCTGCCAGTCGATCATCGCCCCAGGCGGGCGCATCGCCAACGTCGGCGTGCATGGCAAACCGGTGGAACCGCATCTTGAAAAGCTTTGGAGCCGCAACAGCACCCTGTCCACCGGTTGGGTGTGCACACATGGCACGCCAATACTGCTTGACACGGTGGTCGCCGGCAAGGTGAAGCCGGAACAACTGGTCGCCCACCGCTTCGCGCTGGATGATGTTCTGCAAGCCTGCGAGGTATTCGGCAATGCAGCCCGCCAGAAAGCGATGAAGGTGATACTGGTGGCAGAATGAGCCTTCTTCCGCCGGGGCCGGTTCTGCTGACATTGGCGGTGGAGGCTGCAGTGTCTTGCTGTCGGAGCATGCAGTTGAATAACCTTAACTGGGTGCAGCCCCGGTGCCGATCCCGATAGCCAGGCCACCGGCGCATGTGCACCTCCAAACGGTTTTTGGCATCACTCCTACGGATGGCAACCAAGGCTTCAAGGGATCAATGCGACGGGAGCCATCGCGTCTGTCCGGCTCGCGGATAGTTGGCTCAACAAAATCATCGGCACATTATTTGGCAGCCAAGGTCTGGCACTCCATCATGAAATCCTCACAGCCCACGATAGAAGATAACCCGCTGCTGCTGGATCGTCAGGTTTGTTTTCCGCTCTATGCCGCTACGAACTTGTTGACGCGAGTCTATCGACCGGTGCTGGAACCGCTGGGCCTGACCTATTCGCAGTACCTGGTCATGCTGGTGCTGTGGGAGCGATCACCGGTCAGCGTCGGCGGCCTGGGCGAATGCCTGCACCTGGAGAATGGCACGCTGACGCCTTTGCTCAAGCGCATGGAGCAAGGCGGGTTCATCAGTCGGCGGCGCGACCCCGAAGACGAGCGGCGGGTGCTCATTGCACTGACGCCGCATGGAGATGATCTGCGCCACGCTGCGAATACCATCCCGGAAACGCTCTCCCGTTACCTGGGCCTTGACGAGGCCACCGCGGCAGAACTGCGCAATTCCGTGAAGTCGCTGGTGCGTGTCCTGGCCGGACACAAATATCCAGTTTCGCCGCAGGCGCTGGATCATTCACCCCGATCGCGGCGGCCTTCGGCAAAAGCATAGGATGACCTTCATCACTCACCGCGGCCGGGAGCAGCGCGGCCTCGGGCGGTCCGCCGCGTTGCTTTTCGTGCCAATGGCCGGGCTGTCGGCTGCAAAAAGGCGCCTTGCGGTCCATTCCGGTCCGCACTGCCATCGACGCGCGAGGGTCATGCAGGTCACCCCATAAGGAGATTTTTGCTCGAATTGTGCGAGCAGCTACGAAAAACGAAGCCATTTCAGCGATGCCCGTTTCTGCGCCTTTTCCGAATTAATTTCCGGTGTGAAGTCGTGACGCGCATCAAGCCCCATGTCGCCTGCGTTGTGACATGGGCCGTGCGTGTTTTCACAATGTCTGCATGGACTTCGCACCTTCCCCTCTGGCCCGGCAATTGCGTGAGCGCCTGCAGGCGTTCATGGACCGCTATCTGCTGCCCTACAACGCGGCCTGGCATGCGGCGGTGCAGGCGGGCGACTACCCGCCGCCGTTTCTGGAAGACCTCAAGGCACTGGCCCGCGAGGAAGGCCTGTGGAACCTGTTCCTGCCCACGCTGCGCGATGACGAGCCGGGCACGCGCCTGTCCAACCTCGACTACGCGCCGCTGGCCGAAGCCATGGGCCGCCTGCCCTGGGCGGCCGAGGTGTTCAACTGCCATGCGCCCGACACCGGCAACATCGAACTGCTGCACCGCTTTGCCACGCCCGCGCAGCGCGCCGCGTGGCTGGTGCCGTTGCTGGAGGGGCGCATGCGCTCGGCCTTTGCGATGAGCGAGCCCGACGTGGCTTCGTCCGATCCCACCAACCTGCAGACCACCGTGGGGCGGGAAGGAGACGACCTGGTGCTCAACGGCCGCAAGTGGTTCATCACCGGTGCGGCGCACCCACAGTGCCGGCTGCTGATCGTGCTGTGCCGCAACGCCGATGCGGACGGGGCTGACAGCCACCACCGCCACAGCATGGTGCTGGTGCCCGTGGATGCGCCGGGTGTGCAGATCGTGCGCAACATCCCCGTGCTGCACCACCATGCGCCCGAGGGGCATTGCGAGATCCTGCTGCAGGGCGTGCGCGTGCCCGCCTACCACCTGCTGGGCGACTGGGGCGCGGGTTTTGCCATGGCGCAGGCGCGCCTGGGACCTGGACGGGTGCACCACTGCATGCGCACCATCGGCCAGTGTGAGCTGGCCCTGCGCCTGGCCAGCGAGCGAGCGCTCGAGCGCACCGCGTTTGGCAAGCCGCTGGCCGAGCAGGCCAATGTGCAGGAGTGGATTGCCGAGTCGCGCATCGAGATCGACCAGGCGCGCCTCTTGGTGCTGCACGCGGCCTGGTTGCTGGACCTGGGCGTCGCTGCGGACGCCCGGCAGGTGCGCGCCCAGGTCGCCGCCATCAAGGTGGTGGCCGCCCGCCTGGAACAACGCGTGGTAGACCGCGCCATGCAGATCTTTGGCGCCATGGGCCTGTCGCCCGACACGCCGCTGGCCGCCTTCTGGACCTGGGGCCGCGCGCTGCGGCTGATGGACGGGCCCGACGAGGTACACCTGCGCACCGTGGCGCGGCACGAGCTGGCCCAGGCGCGCGCGGGGCTCGGAGGTTCGGCGGCTTACTTCACCACGCCCGAGCAATTGCGTGCGCCGCCCCATCTGAGCGCCTGAGCGCCCCGTTTGCATTGCCGGGTATTGACACCGCTGCATCCCGCGCACAGGCCCTTGGCAGCCCGGCGCGGCTTGGGGATACTGTCGGTCTTTCTTCGTCCTGCCCGGAGAGCCCTGCCATGCAAATGCTTGCCATCGCTGTCACCACCGCTGTACTTCTGCCCGGCGCCCTGGGCCTGGCCCACGCCCAGGCGCAAAAGATGCGGCCCGGGCTGTGGGAACACAGCGTGGTGATGAAAAGCCAGAGTGGACAGATGCAAGCGGCCATGGCCGAGATGCAGAAGTCCCTGGCCAGCATGCCGCCCGAGCAGCGCAAGCAGATGGAGCAGATGGAGCAGATGCTGACCCAGCAGGGCGCGGGCCTGGGCCCCAAGGGCCAGGCGGTGAAGATCTGCATCACCAAGGAGCAGTCCGATATGGACACCCTTGCGCAGCAGGAGGGGTGCACGCAGAAGGTGCAGCGCATCAACGCCAACACCATGAAAGTCGCCTTCCGTTGCAAGGGCGGCCAGGGCCGGCCGCCATCGAGTGGCGAGGGCACGGTCAGCGTGCCGGGCCCCACGGCCTACACGGGCCAATTCAGGTTCAGGACCGAAAACGAGGGCAAGCCCGAGCAGATCGACATGGCGCAGTCCGGCAAATGGCTGTCGGACAACTGCGGCGCCATCAAGCCCGTGCCGATGGGGCGCTGAGGTGGACGGCTTCGCCAACACCCCCGCGCCGCCGTACTACGCGGTGATCTTCACCAGCCTGCGCACCGGGGGCGACCAGGGCTACGGCGCCATGGCCGAGCGCATGGTGGAGCTGGCCGCGCAGCAGCCCGGCTTCCTGGGCGCTGAGTCGGCGCGCGATGGACTGGGCATCACGGTGTCGTACTGGGCGGATCTCGCCTCCATCGCCGCCTGGAAGGCGAACGCCGAGCACTTGGAGGCCCAACGTCTGGGCCGGGAGCAGTGGTACGCGGGTTTCCGGCTGCGCATCGCACGCGTGGAGCGCGACCACGGCATGTAGCGCGCGGCGCGGGATCTATTGCAGTGTGAGCGCTGCCAGCGCGGCCAGCGGCGCGGTTTCGGCGCGCAACACGCGCGGCCCCAGGGTGACGGGCGCAAAGCCTTGCGCCAGCGCCAGGTCTTCCTCGGCAGCGCTCAGGCCGCCTTCGGGTCCCGACAGGAAAAACACCGCACCCGTACCTGCGCCGGCGGCGGTGTGCAGCGGCCCGGTGCCGGCGCGCAGCGACAGCAGCAGGCGCGCGCCCTGCGCGGGCACCGGTGGGTGGGCGCGCAGCCAACCGGCCAGGTCCATCGCGTCGTGCACCAGGGGCACGCGGTTGCGGCCGCATTGCTCGCACGCGGCCACGGCCACGGCCTGCCAGTGGGCCAGTTTTTTCTCGGCGCGCTCGCCCTTGAGCTTGAGCACGCTGCGCTCGGCCACCAGCGGCGTGATGCTGGCCACGCCCAGCTCGGTGGCCTTTTCCACGAGCCAGTCCATGCGCTCGTTGGCGGTGATGCCGGCCAGCAGGTGCACGGCGCGCGGGGCTTCGCGCTCGATGGCGTGGTGGGCGCCCACCTGCACGCGCACGTCGCTGCGGCCCATGCGCAGCACGGTGGCGTCGAACTCGCCGCCGGGGCTGTCGGCACCCTGGCCGCCATGGAACAGCGTGATGCCGTCGCCCGGTTGCAGGCGCAGCACCTGCACATGGCGCGCGGCGCCGGGGGGCAGATCGATCTCGGCCCCGGTGGCCAGTGGCGCCGGGCAGTGGAAACGGGGCATTTGCTACTCAATTTATAGCTGTTAGCGCTTTATATGTAAGGGCTAATGGCTGTTTTGACTCAATATTCAGTGATTTGGACGAGGCCGGCTTCTACATGCGGCCATAGGCGAAGCCGGTGACGGGTTCGGTGCCTTCGATCTGGTCCAGCATCTTGAGCAGCGGCCCGAGCTGCCGATAGCGGTGGGCCGTGGCGCGGATATAGCCCAGGAAGCGCGGCGCGTCGGCCAGGTATTTGGGCTTGCCGTCGCGCAGCGTGAGGCGGGCAAAGATGCCGGCCACCTTGAGGTGGCGCTGCAGTCCCATCCATTCGACCGCGCGGTAGAACTCGCCAAAGTCCTCGCCCCAGCCGCTCGCGCTGTGGGCGCCCAGCAGGCCGGCCTTGCGGGCCTTCTCCCAGTAACGCACGGTCACGTCGATGATGAATTCCTCTTCCCAGCTGATGAAGGCATCGCGCAGCAGGCTGGCGATGTCGTAGGTGATGGGGCCGTAGACGGCGTCCTGGAAGTCCAGCACGCCGAGGGGCGCGCCCTCCGTGACAGGGGCCATCAGATTCCGCGCCATGAAGTCACGGTGTACGAACACGCTGGGGGCCGCCAGGTTGTGGGCCACGATGGCATCGAAGGCACTGGCCAGCGTGGCCTGCTGCTTGCCATCGAGCGTGACACCGCGGTGCTTGGCCAGATACCAGTCGGGGAACAGCGCCAGTTCGCGGCGCAGCAGGGCCTCGTCATAGGCGGGCAGCACGCCGGGCCGGGAGGCCCTCTGCCACTCGAGCAGCACGTCGGTGGCCTGCAGATACCAGTCCAGCGCGGCCTGGGGGGCTTCAGGCCGCAGCAGCTCGATCAGCGTGGTGCTGCCCAGATCGCTCAGCAGCATGAAGCCGCCCGGTTCGTCCCACGCCAGGATCTGCGGCACGTTCAGGCCGGCGGCGGCCATGAGGCCCTGCACCTGCACGAAGGGGCGGCAGTTTTCCTTGTGCGGGGGCGCATCCATCACGATGCAGCTGGCGCCCGACGCGCTGTCGATGCGCAGGTAGCGGCGAAAGCTGGCGTCGGCCGAAGCCGGGCGCAGGCTGGCGGGCAGCAACTGGTGGCTTGGCACCAGCGGCGCGAGCCATTGCTCGAACGCTGCCTGCCGGGCTGCATCGGGCCAGCTGACGGGGCTGGCGGGGGCGGGCGATGCCGCGGCAAGATGGGTTGGGGAGGAAGAGGGGTGGCTCATGGATAATCCCATTTTACAAACCCGCCCTGCCTGGCGCGGGCCGTTTCTCAAGCCCTGTCCATATTGCCCGACGTGCCCCGCCGCCAGCCCTCTTTCGTGCAGAACCCCCAAACCCTTTCCCGGCCGGTGCGGCAAGCCGCTGCGCGGGCCCTTCGGCCGGGGCTGCACCCACTGGCCTACGCGGTGGCGCTGGCCTGGTGCGGCGTGCCGCTGGCCGCGCTGGCGCAGGCCGATGCGCCCAGCGCGTGGGATGCCCCGCCGGCGCTGCGCCGAAGCCCGCAACTGCAGGAAACCCTGCCGGCCGACCTGCGCCCCCGGCTGCCGGTATTTGTGTCGGGCGACCGCATCACGGGCCAGCCCGATGTGAAGGCTGTTATCGACGGCAATGCCGAGCTGCGCCGCGGGGACACCGTGATCCGCGCCGACCGGCTGGAGTACACCGTGTCTGACGACCTGGCCCAGGCGCAGGGGAGCGTGCGCATCAACAAGGCGGGCAACACCTATGACGGCTCGGCGCTGTCGCTGCATGTGGACGCGTTCGAGGGCTTTTTCAGCGACGCGCGGTATCGCTTCCTCGTGACCGGCGCCCATGGCGATGCCACGCGGGTGGATTTTCTGGACCGCGACCGCTCGGTGGTGCACAACGCCACCTACACCACCTGCCAGAAGGACGACTCCGCCAGCTGGGAGCCCGACTGGGTGCTGCGCGCCAAGACCATCCGACTGGACAACGCCGAAGAGGTGGGCACCGCCGAAGGGGCGGTGCTGGAATTCAAGGGGATGCCGGTGCTGCCCATTCCGTACATTACTTTTCCGCTGTCGGACAAGCGCAAGTCCGGTTTCCTGCCGCCCACGATGGGCCTGGACAGCCGCAACGGCCTCGAATACCTGCAGCCCTACTACTGGAACATTGCACCCAACCGCGACGCCACGCTGCGTGGCGGAGTCATGGCCAAGCGCGGCATCGAACTCGGCGGCGAGTTTCGCTACCTTGAAAGCGACTACCACGGCCAGGTGGATGCCACCGTGATGCCCACGGACCGCCAGCGCGACCGCATGCGCTGGGGCTATTCGGCGCAGCACCAGGGGCAGATCAGCACCCCCGTGGGTGGCGTGGGCCTGAACCTCAACCTCAACCGGGTGAGTGATGACAACTACTGGCGCGATTTCGCGCGGACCCCTCAACCGCTGCGCCAGCGCCTGCTGCCCAGCGACGCAGCCCTGTCGTGGGCGGCAGGCGACATGTCGGCCCAGGTGCGCACGCTCAAGTGGCAGGCCCTGCAGGATGTGGCCTCGCCCATCGTGCCGCCCTACAACCTCATGCCCCAGCTGCTGTGGCGCTACACGCCGCAGGACCTGGGGCGGGGCCTAGATTTCAGCATGGTGGCCGACACCACGCGTTTCGAGGCGGACCGGGCGCTGCCCAACCCGGCCGACGGCCAGCGCAGCTTCGTGCAGGCGCAGCTAAGCCGCCCCTTTCTGGCGCCGGGCGGCTTCGTCATCCCCAAGCTGCAGCTGCATGCCACGCAATACCAGTTCGACAACCCTTTGATAACCGGGGAGCGCTCGGCCAGCCGTGCCCTGCCCACCTTCAGCCTGGACGGCGGGCTGGTGTTCGAGCGCGATGCGCGCCTGCTGGGGCGCGCCTTCACGCAAACGCTGGAGCCCCGCGCGTTCTACACCTACACGCCCTTTCGCGACCAGAGCCACCTGCCGGTGTATGACACGGCGGCCACGGACTTCAACTTTGGCTCCATCTACACCGAAAACGCTTATGGCGGCAATGACCGCCTGGCAGACAACAACCTGCTCACCCTGGGTGTGACGACGCGTTTTCTCGATCCCAACACTGGCGCCGAGGCCGTGCGCCTGGGCGTTGCCCAGCGCCTGCGGTTCTCCGACCAGGACGTGACCCTGCCCGGTGGCGCGCCCGTCAGCGAGCGCCTGTCCGATGTGCTGCTGGGGGCGGGCATCAACTGGACGCCGCAGTGGGGCTTCGACTCCACCGTGCAATACAACCCCAAGACGGGGCGCTCCATCCGCTCTACCGTGGGTGCGCGCTACAGCCCGGGCAACTACCGCACCGTGAACGCGGTGTACCGGCTGCAGCGCGGCTCCAGCGAGCAGATCGATGTGGGCTGGCAGTGGCCGCTGGCGGCCTTGTGGGGCGGCCAGGGCGCCGGCAGCGGCCCGGAGCGAGCCAAAGCCCAGGGCCAGGGCGGCAGCCGCTGGTACACCGTGGGCCGCCTGAACTACAGCCTGCAGGACCGCAAGCTCGTCGATACGGTGGTGGGCTTTGAATACGACAGCTGCTGCTGGATTGGCCGCGTGGTGCTCGAACGTCTGCAAAGCAGCGTGACCACCTCCAACACCCGGCTGCTGTTCCAGATCGAATTCGTGGGTTTTTCGCGCCTGAGTCTGGGCTCCAACCCTCTCGATACCCTGAAACGGAATGTGCCGCGTTACCAATCCCTGCGCGAGCAGGTCGGCACCCCCAGCCGCTTCAGCAACTATGACTAACCTGACACCATGAACCACCGTGCAATTGCTTTGGGCCTCGCGTGCCTGGCTTCTTTCGTGACCCTGGGCGCTGCGGCGCAGGGCTTGCGCCCCTCGGGGGCTGCGGGAGCGGGCCTTTCGCGCACGGCGCCCGCGGCGCCTTCCTTCACCCTGCCCGCGCCCGGTGCGGGCACGGCGCTGCGGCAAGCCGATTTCATCGTGGCGGTGGTCAATTCGGAACCCGTCACCAACAACGAAGTGCGGGCCCGCGCGGGACGCATCGCACAGCAGATGGCCCAGCAGGGCCTTGCCCTTCCGCCCGGCGACCTGCTGGCCCGCGAGGTGCTGGAGCGACTGATCGTGGAAAAGATCCAGCTGCAACTGGCCCGCGAAGCTGGCATGCGCGTGGACGACTTTGCCGTGGGCCAGGCCGAGGAGAGCGTGGCCAAGCAAAACAGCGTCAGCGTGGCAGAAATGCACCGCCGGCTGGCCGCCGACGGCATCGGCAAGGAACGTTTTCGCGAAGAATTGCGCAACCAGCTGCTGCTGCAGCGCCTGCGCGAGCGCGATGTGCAGTCCCGGGTGCGCGTGAGCGACCTGGACGTGGACCAGTACCTGCGCGAACAGCAGTCGGGGGCCGACGCCTCCAAACTGGAGATCAACCTGGGCCACATTCTGGTGGTGGTGCCCGAAAACGCCAGCCCCGGCCAGGTGGCCGAGCGCCAGGCCCGCGCGCAGCGCGCCGCCGACAAGGTGCGCGCCGGGGAAGATTTCGCGGCAGTTGCCGGCGAGTTCTCGGATGCGCCCGATGCCAAGACGGCAGGCGGGCTGCTGGGCATGCGCCCGGCCGACCGTTATCCCGAGCTGTTTGTCAGCGCCACGGCGCAACTGCCCGTGGGCGGCATTGCCGGGCCCGTGCGTTCGGCGGCGGGTTTTCATGTGCTCAAGATGGCGGACAAGAACACCGCCGCCGGTGTGCCCACCCTGGTGACCCAGAGCCATGCACGGCATATCTTGCTGCGCACCGGCCCCCAACTGACCGAGAGCGCTGCCGCAGCGCGGCTGGCCGACTACCGGCGCCGCATCGTGGCGGGCCAGGCAGACTTTGCCGAACTGGCGCGCGAGCACTCGCAGGATGGCAGCTCCAAGCAGGGCGGCGATCTGGGCTGGGCCGGTCCGGGCCGCTACGTGCCCGAATTCGAGCAGGCCATGAATGCGCTCAAGCCCGGCGAGGTCAGCGAACCCCTGGTGTCGCGCTTTGGCGTGCACCTGATCCAGCTGGTGGAGCGCCGCGAGGCCAAGCTCACCCAGCGCGAGCAGCGGGACATGGCGCGCGACACGGTGCGCGAGAAGAAAGTCGAGGAAGCCTTTGTCACCTGGGTGCAGGAGTTGCGCGGCCGTGCCTACGTCGAATACCGCGAAGCACCGCATTGAAGCGGGCCGCTGCATGAAACACATTCCCCGCAAGCGCTTCGGCCAGCATTTTCTGTCGGACGGCGGCATCATCGAAGCCATCGTGGACGCCATCGCGCCGCAGCCGGGCCAGCCCATGGTGGAGATCGGCCCCGGTCTGGCCGCGCTGACCCAGCCCCTGGTGGAGCGCCTGGGGCGCCTGACGGTGATCGAGCTGGACCGGGACCTGGCCTTGCGGCTGCGGCTGCACGGACAGCTCGATGTCATCGAGTCGGACGTGTTGAAGGTCGATTTCACGCAACTGGCGCACGCGCTGCATGTTCCCAAGATTCGGGTGGTCGGCAACCTGCCCTACAACATCTCCACGCCCATCCTGTTCCACCTGCTGGAGCATGTGCAGGTGATCGAAGACCAGCATTTCATGCTGCAAAAAGAGGTGATCGACCGCATGGTCGCGTCGCCAGCCACCTCCGATTATGGGCGCCTGTCGGTGATGCTGCAGTGGCGCTATGCGATGGAGAACGTGCTGTTCGTGCCGCCCGAGAGCTTTGATCCGCCGCCGCGCGTGGACAGCGCGGTGGTGCGGATGGTGCCGCATGGCGCGCCGGCGGCGGTGCGCCCCGCATTGCTGTCCGAACTGGTCCAGGTGGCATTCAGCCAGCGCCGCAAACTGCTGCGCCACACCCTGGGCCGCTGGCTGGAGACGCGCCAGTTTGCGGGCCACTTCGACACCCAGCGCCGCGCCGAGGAAGTGCCCGTGGCCGAATACGTGGCCCTGGCTCAAGCATGCTCTTGAATTAATAGCTGCAAGCGCTTGATTGGAAAGCGCCAGGGCTTGATTTGGCTATAAACATTAAAAACTGGCACGGCCCAGGCCGGGGATGCGGAGCAAGGGCCGCCCCCGCAGCGAGGGCATCGTCCCCCTTCCCGGCGAAGCCGAGAGAAGGGGGCAGGCGCAAAGCGCCTCAGGGGGATGTACCGAATTACGCCGCTGTCAGCCAGTAACCCGCATTGAATGGGCTGCTCATGCGCAGCGCCAGGGGAGAGATGTCGACCAGTTTGTCGGTGGGCATTTTCTCGGCGGTTTCCGGGTCGATGGCGATGCCCTGGACCGCGGTCGTTTCCTTAGCCTCGTTCGCCCGTTCTGCTTGGCTGGTGGTTGCAGAACGGGCTACAGAAAAGAATAGAAACAGCGGAAGGGTATCTTGCGGTCGCCCCAGAAGTCTGCCGCGTCGCGGAAGATGTCCAGCAGCTGCTCGCGTGCTTCCTTGTCGAATTTGCCCGTGGCTGGAATCTGCTCGAGCACGACGATGAAGCCCGGTTGCGGCCCCGATTTGTGCAGCGGATCGGTCATGCAGTCGTAGAGCGCGTCGAAATTCTTGCCGAAGTGCGACGGGAAGGTGAACTGCGCGGCAATCAGGTCCAGCACATCCTGTTTGGACTGGGCGTGGGCCAGGTTGGCATACAAAAAATGGTGACCGAGGGAACCTGCGGCATCTTGCAGGTCCTGCACGCGGAATGCGCGAATGGATTGCACGATGTTGGTGCGCACGCCACGCAGTGGCGTTTCCTGGTCTTTACGAACGGGCGTCTGCATCTCCGTTGCTCTTTCTTTATTAGGTCCAAAAACTTCTGGCTGACCGCAAAACCGCAAGATGCGTGTTTCGGGTCGGGAAAACAAGGCGGCTCGCTGCCCGTTACCCGGGCTGGGGCGGGCGGACAATTCATCGGACATCATTCGACAATCTTGCGAAAACTGGCGTAGTGGTCGCCGGTGTAATAGCAGGCGTCCGGCATCCGGGGCTTGCCACCACACACAATGCGCCGGGCGCCTCGATTGCGCGCGCCGGGGGTCTTGACGGTGTATTCCCGGTAATAGCCGCGCTGGCGGGCCGGCAATATCCGTTCACGATTGCCAAAAACCGTACCGTCCTTGTCGTGCGCAAAAGGGCCACCGTTCTGGATCAGCGCATAGGTCGAACGGCCCTGGGGAGGCAGTTCTTCCATGGCAATGGAAGCAATGGAACCGTCGGTGGGCGGGGATTTCCGGGCATGTCCGGCCACCGGGCCCAGTACCAACGCAACACCCACAACACACAAAACCCCTGCTTTTCGCAGGGAGGCGGCTACAGCCTTGAGCATCAACGACACCTTTCAGAAACTACGGGTTAACCCGAAATTTCAACGGGCTAGTGTCGCTGAAAGCCCCCAAAAAAGCAAGCGCCTGCACAAAGATTGGGCAGGCGCCGAGGTTTTTCAGTCGTGCAAAAGTTAGTGCACGCTATTCGTTGAAGGCCTATCGTGCCGCACTGGCATCGGCCACGGTGATGGCTGTCATATTCACGATACGCCGCACGGTGGTGCTGGGGGTGAGGATATGCACCGGCTGTGCGGCCCCCAGAAGAACCGGGCCAATGGCGATGTTGCCGCCTGCTGCCGTCTTGAGCAGGTTGTAGGAAATGTTGGCCGCGTCGATGTTGGGCAGCACCAGCAGGTTGGCATCGCCCACAAGGGTGCTGTGGGGCATGAGCGCGGCGCGCGCCTTGCCGTCCAGCGCCACGTCGCCGTGCATTTCGCCGTCCACCTCCAGCCAGGGCGCCTGCACACGCAACAGCTCCAGCGTCTGGCGCATTTTCACGGCGCTGGGCTGGTCGCTGGAGCCAAAGTTGGAGTGCGACAGCAGGGCCGCCTTGGGTTTGATGCCAAAGCGCAGCATTTCCTCGGCCGCCATCATGGTGATTTCGGCCAACTGCTCGGCCGTGGGGTCGTAGTTGACGTGGGTGTCCACCAGAAACACCTGGCGGTCGGGCAGCAGCAGGCCGTTCATGCAGGCAAGGGTGTTCACGCCGGGGCGCTTGCCGATCACCTGGTCGATGTAGTTCAGGTGGTGCGCCGTGTGGCCCCAGGTGCCCGCGATCAGGCCGTCCACCTCGCCCTTGTGCAGCAGCATGGCGCCGATCAGCGACAGGCGCCGGCGCATTTCAATCTTGGCGATCGGGGCGGTCACGCCCTTGCGCTCCGTCATGCGGTGGTAGGTCTGCCAGAAGTCGCGGTAGCGGTGGTCCTGCTCGACGTTGACCACGTCATAGTCCTGCCCCTCCTTCAGGCGCAGGCCGAACTTCTCGATGCGCTGCGCGATGATGGCCGGCCGGCCGATCAGCGTGGGGCGCGCGATCTTCTCGTCCACCACGATCTGCGCGGCACGCAGCACGCGCTCTTCCTCGCCCTCGGCATAGGCCACGCGCTTTTTGGTGGCGGCCTTGGCTGCGGTGAAGATGGGCTTCATGGTGGTGCCCGAGGCATACACGAAGGTCTGCAGATGGTCGCGGTAGGCGTCCATGTCGGCGATCGGGCGCAGCGCCACGCCACTGTCGGCCGCTGCCTGGGCCACGGCCGGCGCAATCATCATCATCAGGCGCGGATCGAACGGCTTCGGAATCAGGTATTCGGGGCCAAATGCCAGCGGCTCGCCCACATAGGCCGCCGCCACCACTTCGCTCTGCTCGGCCTGGGCCAGCTGGGCGATGGCGTGCACGGCGGCGATTTCCATCTCCATCGTGATGGTGGTGGCGCCGCAGTCCAGCGCACCCCGGAAGATGTAGGGAAAGCACAGGACGTTATTGACCTGGTTCGGATAGTCCGAGCGGCCCGTGGCCATGATGGCGTCGCTGCGCACGGCCTTCACGTCTTCGGGCTGGATTTCTGGGTTGGGGTTGGCCAGGGCGAAGATCAGCGGGCGGGCGGCCATCCTGGCCACCATGTCCTTCTTGAGCACGCCGCCTGCCGACAGGCCCAGGAACACATCGGCATCCGCGATCACTTCGCCCAGCGTGCGCGCCGAGGTCTTTTGCGCGAACTGGATCTTGTCCTCGTCCATCAGCTCGGTGCGGCCTTCATGGACCACGCCTGCCAGGTCGGTCACCCAGATGTTCTCGCGCGGAATGCCCAGCTTGACCAGCAGGCCCAGGCAGGCCAGTGCCGCAGCGCCCGCGCCCGAGGTCACGAGCTTGATCTTTTGCGGGTCCTTTCCCGCCACCTTGAGGCCGTTGAGGATGGCCGCGCCCACGGTGATGGCGGTGCCATGCTGGTCATCGTGGAAGACCGGGATCTTCATGCGTTCGCGCAGCTTGCGCTCCACATAAAAGCAGTCGGGGGCCTTGATGTCTTCGAGGTTGATGCCGCCAAAAGTCGGCTCCAGGCTGGCGATGATCTCGACCAGCTTTTCGGGGTCTTTCTCGTTGATCTCGATGTCGAACACATCGATGCCCGAGAACTTCTTGAACAGGACCGCCTTGCCCTCCATCACCGGCTTGCCGGCCAGCGGGCCGATGTCGCCCAGGCCCAGCACGGCGGTGCCGTTGGTCACCACGCCCACCAGGTTGCCCCGGCTGGTGTATTTGAAGGCGGCGTTGGGGTCTTTGACGATTTCTTCACACGGTGCGGCCACACCGGGCGAATAGGCCAGCGCCAGATCGTGCTGGTTGACCATCTGCTTGGTCGCGGCAATCGCAATCTTGCCGGGCTTGGGAAACTCGTGGTATTCGAGAGCGGCCTTGCGCAGCAGGGCGCGCTTGTCGGGAAGGTTGTTGTTGTCGGCCGTGGTGTTCTCGGGCATCAAGCGTCTCCAGCTTTCAGAAAGTGCCGGGGTCCGCGGTTGATCTGCTCCGGGCGGGCCGTCAGCTTGTTAGGGGGAGGTGCATTGTAGGCTTCGTCCCGTGAAAGCCCTGGACCGCCAAGGTGCTTGCCCGGTTGAAACATTTGTTCGCGAAAGGATCGAAGCAGCCCTGCGGGGAGCCCCGCCCCTGGGGCCGGTGCAAGCCATGCGAGGTGGAGCAGGAATGCCAATGAAAAAAGCATTCAGCGCTTATCGGTAAAGCGCTGAATGCTACTAAAAATGCAGCGAATTGCGTAGGACGTGCGGCTGGTGTGGATTACGCCGTTTCCGCCAGCGCATCACCCAGTGCGTTGATCAGGCGATCGATCTCGGCGCGCTCGCTGATGAACGGCGGTGCCAGCTGGATGGTGTCGCCGCCGTAGCGCACGTAAAAGCCCTTCTTCCAGCAGTTCATCGCAATCTCGTACGGGCGGCGTGCGGGTTCGCCGGGCAGCGGCGCAATGGTGAAGCCGGCGGCCAGGCCGAAGTTGCGGATGTCCACCACATGCCTGGCGCCCTTGAGGCTGTGCACGGCTTCTTCGAAGTACGGCGCCAGGGCGTTGACGCGGCCGATCATGTCTTCCTTTTGCAGGATGTCGAGCGCCGCGATGCCGGCCGCGCAGGCCACGGGGTGGGCCGAGTAGGTGTAGCCGTGCGGGAATTCGAGCATGTAGTCCGGGCCGCCCGCCGCCATGAAGGTGTCGTAGATCTCCTTGCTGGCCACCACGCCGCCCAGCGGCTGCGCGCCGTTGGTGACCTGCTTGGCAAAGTTCAGGATGTCGGGCGTCACGCCGAAGGCCTCGGCACCCGTGAACGCGCCCGAGCGGCCAAAACCACTGATCACTTCGTCAAAAATCAGCAAAATGTTGTTTTGTGTGCAGATCTCGCGCAGGCGCTGCAGGTAACCCACGGGCGGGATGACCACGCCGGCCGATCCCGAGAACGGCTCCACGATCACGGCGGCGATGTTGCTGGCGTCGTGCAGCGCAATCACGTCGAGCAGGCGGTCGGCCAGCTCCTTGCCCGTGGGCGGCATGCCCTTGTGGAACGAGCCCGCTGCAGGCTGGGTGTGGGGCAGGTGGTCGGCTTCCACGCCCTGGCCAAACAGCTTGCGGTTGGCGCCGATGCCGCCCACCGAGATGCCGCCGAAGTTCACGCCGTGGTAACCCTTTTCGCGGCCGATCAGGCGCGTCTTGCTGGCCTGGCCCTTGGCGCGCCAGTAGGCGCGCGCCATCTTCAGCGAGGTGTCGGCCGATTCCGAACCGGAACCTGTGAAAAACACATAGTCGAGCCCGGCGGGCGTCAGTGCCTTGACTCGGTTGGCCAGCTCGAACGACAGGGGGTGGCCAAACTGGAAGGCGGGCGCGTAATCGAGCTTCATCGCCTGCTTGCCAATCGCCTCGGCGATCTCGCGGCGGCCATGGCCCAGGCCAGAGCACCACAGGCCCGAAAGGCCGTCGAAGATCTTGCGGCCTTCGCTGTCGGTGAAATAGGCGCCGCTGGCCTCCACGATCATGCGGGGATTGGCCTTGAACTGGCGGTTGGCCGTGTAGGGCATCCAGTGCGCGTCGAGCCATTCGGCGTCCATGCGGGGTGCGGTGTCAGCGGCGGTGGTGTCGATGGGGGCAAAGCTCATGGATTTCTCCTGTGACGGGGATCGGTGGGCTTGTCTGCCCGGAAGTGATCATTGTTGAGGCAGGTGTTAATCTCTTAAATAATCCAATATCAATGTTTACTTGACGGTTTATGCAAGTAAATCGACCCCCTTCCCGTGAACGCACCGTGCTGGACCAGTTCAGCGACATGGACTTGCGCCTGCTGCAGGTGTTCAAGAACGTGGCCGAGTGCTGCGGCATCTCGGCTCCCTCCTCCCCCCGCGCTGTTTCGTTATGGATGCACCTTTGTGGGCATCGCGCGCCGCTCGCTTGCGCCTTCGCGGGTGGTGCTGGCTTTCCAGCAATGCCTGCTGCAGGCGCACCAAAAAAGCGCCTTCCGAACGCCCTGGACGGCTGATTTCCGCTGAATCGAGGGCATTGGGCTGGCATGAAAATCGCATAAGGCTGTGAATAAATTGACCAGATGGTTAACTTTTCACCCCATGACCCTTACAGCGCTCAAAACAGTTCCACCAGCCCCTGCCGGCAACCCTGAAGCCACCCGGCCCGCCGCCGAGGTGCGCAATGCCAGCGTGATCTACCCTGCGGCCGACGCGCCGGTCAAGGCCCTCAGCAACATCGACCTGCGCATCGAGGAGGGCGAGTTCGTGGCGCTGATCGGCCCTTCAGGCTGCGGCAAGACCACGCTGCTGCGGGTGATTGCCGACCTGGAGCAGATCAGCGCCGGCACGGTGCTCGTCAATGGCGTGAGCCCGCACGACGCCCGGATGGCGCGCGCCTACGGCTATGTGTTTCAGGCGCCGGCGCTGTTTCCGTGGCGTACGGTGCTGGCCAATGTGATGCTGCCGCTGCAGATCCAGGGCCGGGATACGGCAAAAAGCCGGCTCATCGCCATCGAGCAGCTGGCCCGCGTCGGCCTGAGTGGGTTCGAGAAAAAATACCCGTGGCAGCTCTCGGGCGGCATGCAGCAGCGCGCCTCGATTGCCCGCGCGCTGGCCTTTGAGCCGCGCATTTTGATGATGGACGAGCCCTTCGGCGCGCTCGACGAAATCACCCGCGACCGGCTCAACGAGCAGTTGCAGCAGCTCTGGCAAAAGGAGCGCCGCACGGTGGTGTTCGTCACGCATTCGATTGCCGAGGCGGTGTACCTGTCCACCCGCATCGTGGTGATGTCGCCCCGGCCGGGCCGTATCGTGAAGGTGATCGAGTCGCCGCTTCCCGACGAGCGGCACCTGGGCCTGCGCGACACGCCGGCTTTCATGAATGTGGCGCACATGGTGCGGGAGGCGCTTGCCGATGGCCACCACGACTGATTTACGCCAACGGGTGCTGCCGGTCGCGGCCATGGCGCTGGCCGCCGTGCTGATCTGGTATCTGGGCGCCTGGGTGACGAATGCACCCGGCGCCATCGAACGGGTGCTGGCGCCTGCGGGCATTCCGTGGAACTGGCAGGATTTGCTCAAGGCCACCACGGGCATGGAGCGCCCGGTGCTGCCGGCGCCGCACCAGGTGGCGCTCGACTTCTGGTCCAGCCTGGCGGACTGGCCGGTCGATTCGCCGCGCAACCTGCTGTACCACGTTGCCGTCACCGGCGAAACCACGCTGGTCGGCTTTGTTTTGGGCACGCTGCTCGGGCTGGTGCTGTCGGTGCTGATCGTGCATTCGCGCACGCTGGACAAGGCGCTGCTGCCGTGGATCGTCGCCTCGCAGAGCGTGCCGGTGCTGGCGATTGCGCCCATCGTGCTGGTCATTCTGGGCAGCCTGGGGTTTTCGGGCCTGGCGCCCAAGGCGGTGATTGCGATGTACCTGAGCTTTTTTCCGGTCACGGTGGCCATGGTGCAGGGCCTGCGCTCGCCGCAGGTGATCGAGACTGAAATGATGCACACCTACGCCGCCAGCCGCTGGCAGTCGCTGTGGCTGCTGCGCCTGCCCGCCGCGCTGCCGTTTCTGTTTCCCGCGCTGCGGGTCGGCATTGCCGCCAGCCTGGTCGGCGCCATGGTGGCCGAGTTGCCGACAGGCGCCACGGCGGGGCTGGGCGCGCGGCTGCTGACCGGCTCCTACTACGGCAACACGCTGGCCATCTGGTCGGCGCTGCTCATGTCGGCGCTGCTGGGGCTGGCGCTGACCAGCCTGGTCGCGCTGGCCGAGCACCTGGTCCTGCGCCACCGGAGACAGCCATGAAGCCCGTCGCCACGCCTTCGATCTGGATCACGGTGGCGGTGCTGGCCGCGTCCGCCTTTGGCGCCGGCTTGCTGCTGCTGCATCCCGCCGCGCAGGGGCAAGGCATGCCGACGGCGCTGTTCTGGCTGTGCGCCACGGCCCTGGGCGCGCTGGCCGTGTGGACGCTGCGCCGGGTGGCGGCCCTCCACGGCACGCGCCTTGACGCGGTGCTGACGGCCGGCCTGTTCGGGCTGTGGGTGCTGTACTTCTGGCAGCTGCTGGTGGTGGCGTTCGAGGTGCCCCGGGTGCTGCTGCCCGCGCCCAGCCTGATTGCCCAGTCGCTCATCGACAACGCGCCCAAACTGTGGGGCGACTTCACCCAGACCGTGCTCAAGGCCGTGGCGGCCGGCTGGGTGCTGGGCTGCGGCCTGGGGTTTGGCGTGGCCATTGCGATCGACCGCCTGCCGTTCTTGCAGCGCGGCCTGCTGCCGCTGGCATCGCTGACCAGCACCGTGCCGCTGGTGGCGGTGGCGCCGATTGCGGTGATGTTGTTTGGCTTTGACTGGCAGTCCAAGGCGGCGGTGGTGGTGCTGATGACGTTTTTCCCGATGCTCATCTCCACCCTGGCGGGCCTGCAGGCCGCCGGCAAGCTGGAGCGCGAACTCATGCACAGCTACGCCGCCAGCTATGGCCGCACGCTGCTGTCGCTGCGCCTGCCGGCGGCCACGCCTTTCCTGTTCAGCGCGCTCAAGGTCAATGCCACGCTGGCCCTGATCGGTGCCATCGTGGCCGAATTCTTCGGCTCGCCCACCTCGGGCCTGGGCTTTCGGATTTCAACCGAGGCTGCGCGCATGAACATGCCGCTGGTCTGGGGCGCCATCGTGGTGGCGGCCGTCACCGGCTCGGTGGCCTATGCCTTGCTGGCACAGCTGGAGCGCCGCGCGGCCTTCTGGCATCCGTCGATACGCGGTCAATGATTTTTTCGCTGTTTTGTTTCTCTGTCTTGTTTCTTTAACCCAAGGAGTGTTTCATGATGAGTTCTTCCCTGCTCGGTAAAGGCCTGCTGGCCGCCGTGGTGGCGGTGTGCGGCCTGAGCGCCCACGCCGCCGACAAGGTGACGGTGCAGCTCAAGTGGCTGCCGCAGGCCCAGTTTGCCGGCTACTACATGGCGCAGGCCAAGGGCTACTACAAGGCCGAGGGGCTGGACGTGACCATCAAGCCCGGCGGCCCCGACATCTCGCCGGTGCAGGTGATTGCCGGCAACGGCGCTGACGTGGTCGTCAACTGGATGCCCGACGCCCTGGCCGCCCGCGAGGCCGGCGTGCCGCTGGTCAACATCGCGCAGGTTTTCGACCATTCCGGCCTGATGCTGACCTGCAAGAAGTCCAGCGGCGTGACAAGTCCGAAAGACCTCGCGGGCAAGACCCTGGGCGTGTGGTACGGCGGCAATGAATACCCGTTCCTGAACTGGATGGGCAAGCTGGGCTACAAGCCCGACACCGACGTGAAGATTCTGAAGCAGGGCTTCAACGTCGATCCGCTGCTGCAAAACCAGGCCGCCTGCATCTCGACCATGATCTACAACGAATACTGGCAGGTGGTCGATGCCGGCGTCAAGGAAAGCGATCTCGTCACCTTCTTCTATGAAAAGGAAGGCGTGGCCACGCTCGAAGACGGCCTGTACGTGATGGAAGCGAAATTGAAAGACCCGGCCTTCGTCGCCCGCATGGCCAAGTTCCTGAAAGCCAGCTTCAAGGGCTGGAACGAGGCCGTGAAGAACCCCGAGGAAGCCGCCAAAGTGGTCGTGGCCGCCGACATGTCGGGCAGCGCCACGCTGAAAGTGCAAAAGCGCCAGATGGAAAACGTCGCCAAGCTGATCACCGCCGCGAACACCCCGAAAATGGGCTACCTGGAGCCCGCCGCCTATGAGCGCACCGTCAAGGTGCTGCTGGCCGGTGGCAGCTCGCCGGTGATCAAGAAAGACCCGGGCAAGGCCGCCATGTCGCATCTGGTCTGGGAGGCGGCCAGCAAGTAAGCGCAGGCCATTTCTGCAAGTTGCCGACCCGAAAGCCGTGTCCCAATAAGACACGGCTCTTTTTTCACGATGATTTCCCTGTCTTCCGTTCCCCCGGCCGATGCCGCCGACGCCGCCGCCAAAGGCCAGATTCGCCAGGCCAACGAAGCGCTGATCCTGGCGGCGGCCGAGCGTGTCTTTGCCGGGGCCGGTTTTGGCGGCGCCACCATGGCCGCCATTGCCGAAGCCTCCGGCCTGCCCAAGGCCAACCTGCATTACTACTTCGGCAACAAGCAGGCGCTGTACCGGCGCGTGCTGGCGCGCACGCTGGCCGACTGGCTGGTGCCGGCCCACGTCATCACGCCAGAGGCCGACCCGCGCCAGGCCATCGAGCATTACATCCGCGCCAAGATGGCGCTGTCGGCCCAGCGGCCGCACGCGTCGCGCGTGTTTGCCAACGAGCTGCTGCACGGCGCGCCGGTGCTGGGGGAACTGCTGGTGACTGAATTGAGCGGCATGGTGCGCGACAAGGCGGCGGTCATCCAGCGCTGGATCGACGCCGGCCGCATGGCGCCGGTGGACAGCACGCACCTGTTTTTCACGATCTGGGCCGCCACCCAGACCTATGCCGATTCCGAAGTGCAGGTCAGCGCCGTGCTGGGCACCCCCAGCCTGGCGCCCAAAGCCCACGCACGGGCCACCGAACATGTGGTGCAGTTGCTGCTGCGGGGCTGCGGCTTGCTGGCCTGATGCATGCTTTCATGCCGGAAACCACGCTCACGCTGTCAGGAACCCCGCATGAACGCCATTTCCAACAATCTCCACGTCGCTCCGCTGCTGGCCAATTTCTTCGATGCCGGCTGGGCCATTCAGGTGCTGGTGGGCGACGCCAGCCAGGCGCAGTACCAGGCCTCGCGGCTGGCCCGGCCCGAGGTGGAAAAACACCTGCTCACCATGGCCCATAGCGCCCGGGATCTGCCCGAAGACGTGCGCAGGCAAATGCCCCGCGTGGATTGGGAAAGCTGGATGGCGCTGGCCGAGTATCTGCCGCCGCGCGATGCAAAAGCCCGCGCGCTGGTCTGGACGGTCATCGCGGCCTGGTTGCCGCCAGCAGGGCAGGAATTGCGGCGCTACCGGCGGCAACTGCCCCGGCTCTGGCGTTTCGAGATGTGAGACGACGCCGGCGCGCCTGGAGTGCCGGGCCGATTTTGCTATTGAATGAATAGCTTGATGCATAGGTGGAACCTGCGCTGCAGCCGTATTTCACCTGAATAGCGACTTGTCTCGGATGTTTCGCCCCATCCGTTCGGGCTGAGCCCTTCGGCAGGCTCAGGACAGGCCTGCCGAAGGGCTCAAGGCGAACGGAGTCCGGGATATGCCGCCAATCAGGGTATTCCATGCATGAAACCGCTTCGACGGCCTCCTAAACACCGTTCGGGAGCTTGGAGGCCATCATCTTCCTGCGGTCCAGCTTGCGCCCGTCGACAATGAAGGTGCCATCGCCCACGGCATGAACCATGCGCTTTTCCTTGCGCGTGCTGTCGATGTAGGCGGCAACGGCCTCCAGCACCACAATGCTGTGCTTTTCAACGATGTCGATCACCTTGCACTCCAAGTTGGCGAGGCACTCCTGGATCAAGGGCGGCCTGACGAATTTGCCCTGCACGGGGGTGAGGTTGAATTTTGCAAACTTGTCCGTGTCCTGCCCCGAGCAGGTCCCGATGCCGACCACCTTGTCCAGCATGTCCACCGTGGGAATGGCAATGACGCATTCCCTGTTTTTTCGCAGCGCCGCGTAGGAGTGGTTCCATTCCCCCGTGGTGATGGCAAAGACGGGCGTGAAATCCATCACCATGGTCCAGGAGATCGTCATGATGTTGTCTTTCCGCCCATCATGGGTCGTCACCAGGACGACAGGCCCCGATTCCATCAGCGTAAATGCCTTGTTCAGTTCCAGCGCATGCATGAAAGCACCTCTTGATCCATTCCGCAAAAGTGCGCAACAAGCTGGCGGGCGGCCGGATGGCGTGGTGCCCGCCCGAAAGGATGCGCGCCTGCATGATATTGATCTGGCTTTGAACCGTTCGCCCTGAGCTCGTCGAAGGGCTCAGCCTGAACGGTACTCGAGACATTCAAGGGCAAAGGGCCGGATCAACACAAGCAGGCCCGGCCAGGCCCCATTCAGATCACCCAATGCGCTATTGAATAAATAGCTTCTTGCGCCCGTCCAGCCTGCGCAAGAAGGCTAAAAGGCATCAAACTGATGGTGTAGGAACTTCCCTCAAACCCCAGCCCGCTCCAGCATCGCATGCAGCAGCACATTGCACCCCGCCGTGATGTGCTCGGGCGTGGCGCTTTCGATTTCGTTGTGGCTGATGCCGTCCTTGCACGGGATGAAGATCATGCCGCTGGGGGCGAGCTGGGCCATGTACACCGCGTCGTGGCCTGCGCCCGACACGGCGGGCATGTTGGAATAACCGAGCCTGGCGGCGGCTCTGGCCACGGCGTCCACGCAGTCGGGGTGAAAGCCCTGCGCCGGGTAGCTCGATGCCGGCTCGATCTGGATTGCCAGCCCGGTTTGCGCGCTCAGGCGGGCGGCGCAGGCCTTGACCTCGCCGGCCATTTCATCGACCAGCGCGTCGGTGGCGTTGCGCAGGTCGATGCTGAACTTGACCCGGCCTGGAATCACGTTGCGGCTGTTCGGGAACACCTGCACCATGCCCACGGTGCCGCGCCCATGCGGCGGGTGGCGCAGCGCGCTGGCCACCACGTCCTGCATCAGATGCGTGGCGACCTGCAGCGCGTCGCGGCGCAGCGCCATCGGCGTCGGGCCGGCGTGCGCTTCCATGCCCGTCACGGTGCAGTCGAACCAGCGGATGCCCAGCACGCCCTGCACCACGCCGATCGTCTTGCCGTTGTCTTCCAGCACCGGGCCTTGCTCGATGTGGGTTTCAAAATAGGCGCCGATGGGGTGGTCGCCCGGCTCCTGGTCGCCGATGTAGCCGATGCGCGCCAACTCGTCTTTCACGGTCTTGCCTTCGGTGTCCGTGGCGGCGTAGGCGTGTTCCAGCGTGAAGGCCTTGGCGAACACGCCCGAGCCCATCATCACCGGCACGAAGCGCGAGCCTTCCTCGTTGGTCCAGAAGGCGACTTCTATCGGCGCTTCGGTCTCGATGCCGTGGTCGTTCAGCGTGCGGACCACTTCGATGCCCGCCAGCACGCCGTAGTTGCCGTCGAACTTGCCGCCGGTCGGCTGGGTGTCGATGTGGCTGCCGGTCATGATGGGCGGCAGGGCATTGTTGCGGCCGGCGCGGCGCATGAAGCCGTTGCCGATCTGGTCGATGGTGATGCTCATGCCGGCGTCCTTCGCCCAGCCGATCACCAGGTCGCGGCCCTGCTTGTCGAGGTCGGTCAGGGTGAGCCGGCAGACGCCGCCCTTGGGCGTGGCGCCGATTTGCGCCAGCTCCATCAGCGAGGCCCACAGGCGCTCGCCGTTGATGCGCAGGCTGTCAATGTCAGGTTGGGTTGCCGTTTCCATGGGTTTCTCCTGGGGATTTTGGGGCTCAGCCGCGCACGACGGGGCTGGGTGCCAGCGTGCTGGCGCGTTGCCGGGCGGCGGCGAAATCGGGGCCGAAGGCCGGGCGCTTGAGGTAGCGGCCCTTGCCCTGCACCGCGCGCAGGTCGCCCTGCACAAAGACCAGTTCGCCCTGGCTGAGCGTGTGGCTGGGGATGCCGCGCACGGTGCGGCCTTCAAAAATGTTGAAGTCGCCCTTGCTGTGCTGGGTCTTGGCCGACAGGGTTTTGGTGCCTTCGGGGTCCCAGACCACCAGGTCGGCATCGGCGCCGACCGACACGCTGCCTTTTTGCGGGTAGAGGTTGAACAATTTGGCGGTGTTGGCCGAGGTGATGGCGACGAATTCGGATGGCGTCAGGCGGCCGGTGTTCACGCCCGCGTCCCAGATCACGGCCAGGCGTTCTTCCACGCCGCCGCAGCCGTTCGGGATCTTGGCGAAATCGTCCTTGCCGACGGCTTTTTGCGCGGCGCAGAAAGTGCAGTGGTCGGTGGCGGTGGTGTGCAGGTTGCCCGCCTGCAGGCCGCGCCAGAGGAATTCCTGGTTGGCTTTTGGCCGGAAGGGCGGGCTCATGACGTGCGCGGCGGCGGTGGCGAAGTCGGGGTGGCGGTACACGCTGTCATCAACCACCAGATGCCCGGCCAGCACCTCGCCATAGACGCGCTGGCCGCAGGCTCTGGCGCGCGAAATGGCTTCCAGCGCTTCGACGCACGACACATGCACGACGTAGATCGGCACGTTCAGCACGTCGGCAATCGCAATGGCGCGGTTCGCCGCCTCGCCCTCGACCATGGGCGGGCGCGACAGCGGATGGCCTTCGGGGCCGGTGATGCCCATCGCGGCGACTTCCTTTTGCAGCAAAAACACCAGTTCGCCGTTTTCGGCATGCACCGTGGGCATGGCGCCGAGTTCGAGGCAGCGCTTGAAGCTGTTCACCAGCGTTTCGTCGTCGCACATGATGGCGTTCTTGTAGGCCATGAAATGCTTGAAGCTGTTCACGCCTTCTTGCTGCACCAGCGTGCCCATGTCGCGCCGCACCGACTCGTCCCACCAGGTGATGGCGACGTGAAAGCCGTAGTCGGCGGCGGATTTCTCGGCCCAGCCGCGCCAGGTCTGGTAGGCCTCCATCAGCGGCTGCCGCGGGCTGGGAATCACGAAGTCGATGATGCTGGTCGTGCCGCCCGCCAGCCCCGCCGCCGTGCCGCTGAAGAAATCGTCCATGGTCACCGTGCCCATGAAGGGCAGCTGCATGTGGGTGTGCGGGTCGATGCCGCCGGGCATCACGTACTGGCCGCCGGCGTCGATGACGGTGGCGCCGGCCGGTGCTTCAAGGGCTTCGCCCACGGCGGCCATACGGCCGTCCTGCGTCAGTACATCGGCGCGAAAGGCGCGGTCGGCGTTCACCACGGTGCCGCCCCGGATCAAGATGGAAGTCATTGAACGCTCCTGTTTGGATAGCTGCTTGCGCAGGTGGGATATGCGCCAGAGGCTTGTTTCATGCGTTTTTCATGCTTCATGCCGAAACCCGCATCGGGTTGTTGGCATGCGTGGTCCAGTCCGCGTGCTGGTCGCTCACGATGCGGCCGGTGCGCAGGTCTTTTTCGCCGGGCTGCAAGTTGCGCAGGGTGATGCATTCGGGCACCGGGCAGACCAGCGTACACAGGTTGCAGCCCACGCATTCGTCTTCCTTCACCTCGAAGTGGCGCTTGCCATCCTTCAGGGTGGAGATGGCCTGGTGCGAAGTGTCTTCGCAGGCGATGTGGCAGCGGCCGCATGAAATGCAGCTGTCCTGGTTGATGACGGCTTTCGACACATGGTTGAGGTTGAGCTTGCGCCAGTCCGCCACGGTGGGAACGGCCCGGCCCCGGAAGTCGTCCATCGAGGTGAAACCCATCTCGTCCATGTAGTCGGACAGGCCGCTGCTCATTTCCTGCACGATCTTGAAGCCATGCACCATGGCCGCCGTGCAGACCTGCACCGTGCCCGCGCCCAGCGCGATGAAGTCAAACGCATCCCGCCAGCTGCCCACGCCGCCGATGCCCGAGATCGGCAGGCCCGCCGTCTGCGGGTCGCGGGCGATTTCGGCGACCATGTTCAGCGCAATCGGCTTGACCGCCGGGCCGCAGTAGCCGCCGTGCGAGCCCAGTCCGCCGGTCGAGGGCAGCATGGTCAGCGAATACGGGTCCACGCCCACGATGGAGTTGATGGTGTTGATGAGCGACACCGCATCGGCCCCGCCGCGTTGGGCGGCGCGGGCGGGCTGGCGGATGTCGGAAATATTGGGCGTCAGCTTGACGATGACCGGCAGCCGGCTGTAGTGCTTGCACCATTCGGTCACCATCTGGATGTATTCGGGCACCTGGCCGACCGCCGCGCCCATGCCGCGCTCGCTCATGCCGTGCGGGCAGCCGAAGTTCAGCTCGATGCCGTCGGCGCCGGTGTCGTTGACGCGGGCCAGGATGGCTTTCCACGAGGCCTCCTCGCACGGCACCATCAGCGACACGATCATGGCCCGGTCGGGCCAGCAGCGCTTGATCTGGGTGATTTCCCTGAGGTTGACCTCCAGGTCGCGGTCGGTGATGAGCTCGATGTTGTTGAAGCCCAGCAGCCGGCGGTCGGGCGACATCAGCGCGCCGTAGCGCGGCCCGTTGACGTTGACCACCGGCGGCCCGGCCTCGCCCAGCGTTTTCCAGACCACGCCGCCCCAGCCGGCTTCAAAAGCGCGGTTGACGTTGTAGGCCTTGTCGGTGGGCGGCGCGGACGCGAGCCAGAAAGGGTTGGGGCTCTGGATGCCGATGAAACTGGTGTGCAGGTTGGCCATGGGGAAAACTCCGGGTGCGAATGGGTTCAGGGCGAGGGCTGGCGCGGACGTGGCCGCTCAGCGGCTGAAATGGGCGTGGATGGCTTCGGCGGCGCACTTGCCGTGCGCCACGGCTTCGACCGTCAGGTCCAGCCCGCCGGCACGGCAGTCGCCGCCGGCCCAGACGCCGGGCAAGCTGGTGGCGCCGTCCTCGGCCGTGGCAAGGCGTCCGCCGTCCATTGCAAAGCCGGCGTCCAGCAGCACCGGATTGCCCAGCTTCTGGCCGATGGCCTTGAACACCATGTCGGCGGCGATGAATTCGGTCTCGCCCGTGGCCTGCAGCCGGCCATCGACCAGCGCCTGCCGCGCAAACGCCACGCCGCTGGCCTGGCCGTCCTGGCCGCTGACCTCGGCGGGCGCCAGCCAGTGGTGGATCGTCACGCCGTGGGTCTGCGCCCAGTGCTGCTCATCCACAGAGGCGGACATGGTTTCCGGGCCGCGCCGATACACGATATGCACGCTCTCGGCGCCCAGCAGCCGGCTTTGCACCGCCGCATCGACCGCCGTCATGCCGCCGCCAATCACCACCACGCGCCGGCCTATGGCTAGCTGCGACTTGTCCTCGCACTGGCGCAGCCGGGCGATGAAGTCCACCGCGTCCTCGACCCCGGCCAGCGCTTCGCCCGGCACGCCGAGCGGGTGCGTCGTCGCCAGCCCCATGCCGAGAAACACCGCGCTGTAGTCGCGGCGCAATTCGTCCAGTTGGGCAACGGATTCCAGCTTCCAGCCGGTGCGAATCTCGATGCCGCCGACGGCCAACAGCCACTGCAGTTCGCGCTGGGCGAAGTCGCCGGGCGTCTTGTAGGCCGCCAGTCCGTATTCGTTCAGCCCGCCCGCCTTGGCCCGGGCATCGAACACCACCACGTCGTGGCCCAGCAGCGCCAGCGTGTGGGCGCAGGCCAGCCCGGCCGGCCCGGCGCCCACCACCGCGACCCGGCGACCGGTCGGCGCGGCGCGGGTGAACAGCTGCGGCTGGCCGCTGTCCATCAGCGCATCGACCGCGTGGCGCTGCAGCCGGCCGATGGCGACGGGCTTGCCTTCCTGCGTGGTGCGCACGCAGGCCTCTTCGCACAGCGTCTCGGTCGGGCAGACCCGGGCGCACATGCCGCCCAGCGGGTTGGATGCCAGGATGGTGCGCGCCGCGCCGCGAACATTGCCGTCGGCGATGCGCCGGATGAACGACGGCACGTCGATGCCCGTCGGGCAGGCAGTGGTGCAGGGCGCGTCATAGCAGTACAGGCAGCGCTCGGCTTCCAGCACCGCCTGCGCGCTGCTCAGGCGCGGGCTGGCATCGGCAAAGCGCAGCGCGTAGTCGCCGGCGCCCAGGCGGCCCGGTCGGATGTCGGAAATTTCAGAAAAAGAAGGGGTGGACACGCTGGCAACTCCTGGAGTGGGGGTTTGGCTTTTCAGGCTTTAAACTGACTGTTTGGTCAGGTTTTAAAAATATATAAGCAAGTCATGTGCCACCGGGTAGCGAGGGAAATCCAGCGGTTCAGGCCCATTTCAATCTCCGCATTCCGGCTTTTTCGCTCGATGCGGTGCATGCCTGCACCGCATCCGTGCCTGATGCCCAGACTTGTGGCGTTCAAGCCCTGTCCCGGCGTGAATGCGGCCACCGATTGATCCGGCCCTTTGCTTTGATGTCTCAAGTACCGTTCAGCCTGAACGGGGGGACGAATAAATCCTGCCGGATCAATAGTGGGCGGTTTCAAGTCCAAGTGCAACGCAAGGTCAGTGCACGGACGCGGGCTGCTGCGCCATTCGAGCCAGGCGCTGCGCATCGACCTCAAGAAGTGCGCACCAACCCAAGGTCATCCGGGGGCGGCCATTGCGCTCATCGGCCGCGGCGCATGGAGCCGCTCCCGCGGTGTAACACCCGGATCTGTGCCTTTTTGTTTGGGAGTTTTGGGAAATACTGGCGCAGCAGTCCGTGGGTGTTCTTGTTACTGCGCCCGCTGCCAAGGGCTGCAGGGGTCGCGGAAATACACCTTCATGCCAGTGTTGTGGGTAAGCCTGGCGTGCCTAGCCATCGGGGACAGCCCATCGTCGGGAGCGCCCTGGGCCGGAACAAGCGCCCGTTGCGGTCAGGCCGGCAGCCTTTTCAGGCGATTGCCTTTGCGCCGCACCGGGCGGCCGGGCTGGTAGTCTTGGGGGCTGTTTTCTCTTCGGTACCGATCTTTGTGATGCCCGCCCATTCCCCCCGTGAACGCGCCGTGCTGGGCCAGCTCAGCGACATGGACTTGCGCCTGCTGCAGGTGTTCAAGAGCGTGGCCGAGTGCGGCGGCATGTCGGCGGCCGAGCTGGAGCTGAACATCGGCACCAGCACCGTCAGCCGCCACATGAAAGACCTGGAGACGCGCCTGGGCCTCACGCTGTGCCGGCGCGGGCGCGCGGGTTTTGCGCTCACGCCCGAGGGCCAGCGGGTGTACGACGAAACCCTGCGCCTGCTGAGCGCGGTGGATGCGTTTCGCAGCAGCATCGACGACATCCACCGGCGCATGGGCGGGCGGCTGGAGGTGGCCGTGTTCGACAAGACCGCCAGCAACCCGGCGGCGCACATCGGCGCAGCGATTGCGTTGTTCGCGCAGCAGGCCCCGGATGTGAGCCTGCAGATGCATGTGACCAGCATCAACGCCATCGAGCGCGGACTGATCGACGGCAGCTTTCACATCGGCATCATCCCGGCGCACCGCGCATCGCAAAGCCTGGTCTATGCCAACCTGTTCACCGAGACCATGCTGCTGTACTGCGGCGCGCGCCATCCGCTGTTCGGTGCGGACCACGCTGCGCTCACCTGGGACGCCTTGCGCGCCCACCAGTTCGCCGGCCTGGGCTATCACTCGCCCAACATGGAGCTGAGCCACAGCGCGCGCCTGCCGCGCAAGGCCACGGGGTTCGACCAGGAGTCGATTGCCACGCTCATCCTCTCGGGCCGCTACCTGGGCTTTCTGCCCGACCACTACGCCGAGGCCTTCGAGCGCCACGGCCAGATGCAGGCCGTGCTGCCCGCGCAGTTCTTCTACCGCTGCCAGTTTGTCAGCGTGCTGCGCAAGTCGCCCCAGCCGCCGCGCGCGGCCCAGGCGTTTGCGCAATGCCTGGTGGCCGCGCATGGTTGATGGGCGCACGGCCTTGCGCGCACCCCGCGGCGGGCTGCAGAATGCGGGCTGTTGTTGCAACTTGTGTCAGATCGTAAACACGTTCTAAGGCGTTCCATGGCATCCCTTTCTTCGATTGGCAACTCCGGCCTGCAGGCGGCCCAGTTGCGGCTGGATGCGTCGGCCAACAACGTGGCCAACATGAACACGCCCGGCTACCGCCGCCAGGCGGTGGCACAGCAGGCCGTGGCCGACAGCGCGGGCGTGCGCGCCACGCTGCAGCGCCAACCAGAGGCGGCTGAAGGCGTGGCGCTGGAAAATGAGGCCGTGGAGCAGATGTCGGCCACCTACGCTTTCAAGGCGAACCTGCAGACCATCAAGACACAGGACGAAATGATGGGCGCGCTGCTGGATGTGAAGGCCTGACAGCCTTCTCCGCCGGATTCACCATTCCATCAATGCCCTGCCCGTCAGGGCGTTTTTGTTTTCAGGGCCGGCAGGATGGCCTTGGATCGCAAACACGCTCTTACCCCGCCGACGCCAGCCCGGCCAGGCGGTGAACCAGCCAGCGCTGAAAGGCAAGACCGGCGGCGCTGCGGCTGCGCAAGGGAATGCTGTACATGGGGATGCTCCTTCAAGTGGGGTTCAGGTGTTTTGCAATGCGATAGCGTTGCCTGCATGGCGGCGGGCGGCCCGGTCCCAGGCCTTTTCATGGAAGAAGAAGGCCACGGCCTGCACCGTGGGTTCCAGCAGGCTCAGCGTGAGCGAGGCCCACAGGTTGCCCGTGACGGCATAGGCCACCAGGGCGGCCACGCAGATGTGGATGAGGTAATAGCTGCCCGTTTTCATCAGCATGGTCTTGTTCTGGCGGGCGATGCGGCGGATGAGGGACATGGCGAACTCCTTGGCTTGAACAGGGCCTGCAGAGAAAAGCAGGCACAGTCGAATGATCGTCATTCTCAATAGCGAAGGCCAATTGATCGTGTCTAAGCCGGGGATAGCCGCTATCAAGCGCCGCCGCCCGGCCCGAAGCGGCCGCTTTTTGCTTCACCCCCCGTTGCTATGATGGCCGCTCCTTTCAACCCCCTTTGCTTTGGGAGCACCGCATGGCCCTCATGGACTTCATCAAGAAACAGTTCATTGACATCATCCAGTGGACCGAAGAGGGGGACGGCACCCTGGCCTGGCGCTTTCCGATGGCCGACATGGAAATCCAGAACGGCGGCCAGCTGGTGGTGCGCGAGTCGCAGATGGCCGTGTTCGTCAACGAAGGCCAGGTGGCCGACGTGTTCGGCCCCGGCACCTACAAGCTCACCACGCAGACGCTGCCGGTGCTGACCTACCTGAAGAACTGGGACAAGCTCTTCGAGTCGCCCTTCAAGAGCGATGTGTACTTCTTCAGCACGCGCCAGCAGATCGACCAGAAATGGGGCACGCCCCAGCCCATCACCATCCGCGACAAGGACTTTGGCGCCGTGCGCCTGCGCGCGTTCGGCAACTACGCGTTCCGCATCGCCGACCCCAAGCTGTTCCACACCGAGATCTCGGGCACGCGCGAGTCCTACCCCGTGGCCGACCTCGAAGGCCAGCTGCGCGGCCTGGTGCTGCAGAACATCAGCAACGCCATCGCGGGCAGCGGCCTGCCGTTTCTCGACCTGGCCGCCAACCAGGTCATGTTTGCCGATGCGCTGACCAAGGAGCTGGCGCCGGTCTTTGCCAAGCTGGGCCTGCTGATCGAAAACCTCACGGTGCAGAACGTTTCGCTGCCCGAAGAGCTGCAAAAAATTCTCGACCAGAAGATCGGCATGGGCATGGTCGGCAACGACATGGGCAAGTTCATGCAGTACCAGACCGCGCAGGCCATCCCCAAGTTCGCCGAGGGCGCGGGCAATGGCGGCGGCGGCATTGCGGGCGACGCCATGGGCCTGGGCGCCGGTGTGGCGCTGGGCCAGGTGCTGGCGCAAAACCTGCAGGCCGGCCTGCAAGGCGGCGGTGCGGCTGCACAGGCGGCGCCGGCTGCGGCGGCAGCGCCCGTGGGCGTCAAGTCCGAGGACGTGATGGCCACGCTGGAGAAGCTGGGCGAACTCAAGGCCAAGGGCATCCTCACGCAGGAAGAGTTCGACGCCAAGAAGGCCGAGCTGCTCAAGAAGCTTGTCTGAACTCATTTTTTCATAGCTGCTGGCGCTTATGAAATAAGCGCTAGATGCCAAAAACACCCCTGAATCAGACCCATGGCGACCAGCGCTACCCAGCGTAGCTACCGCGCGCCCTGCCCCGGCTGCGGCGCGCCCGTCGAGTTCAAAAGCGCGCAGTCCACGCACGCCGTTTGCGGCTACTGCCAGAGCACCGTGGTGCGCAGCGGCGAGGTGCTCACGCGCCTGGGCAAGATGGCCGAGCTGTTCGACGACCACAGCCCGCTGCAGCTCATGGCCAGCGGGCGCATCCCGCTCGATGGCAAGGAGCTGCCCTTCACCCTGATTGGCCGCCTGCAATACAAGGGCGACGCGGGTGTCTGGACCGAATGGGCCGCCTTCTTGCAAGACGGCACCCTGGCCACGCTGGGCGAGGACAACGGTGCCTACGTTTTCACCCGGCCCATCGACCCCGGCCGCGAAATGCCCGAGGCCGCGCGTTTTCGCATCGGCACCACCACCGCCATCAACGGCAAGCCCTACAGCGTGGCCTACACCGGCCAGGCCCAGCTGATCTCGGCCCAGGGCGAGCTGCCCAGGCTGCCGCCGCTGGGCCAGCTTTTCGACATGGTCGAGCTGCGCAGCGCCGACGGCGAAGTGGTCAGCATCGACTACGGCCACCAGCCGCCCGGCGTCGAGCGCGGCCGCGCCGTGTTGCTCGAGGATTTGCAGCTCACCGGCCTGAAAGACGAATCGGCCAAGGACGAAAGAGGCCGCCAGTTCAACTGCCCGCACTGCGGCGCGCCGGTGCAGGTGCAGCTGGCCAGCTCCAAAAGCGTCACCTGCGGCTCGTGCGCCAGCATCATCAGCCTGGACAGCGGCGTGGGCGGCGAGCTGCGCGCGGCCCAGCAGGACGAGCCCGTGCAGCCCATCATCCCGCTGGGCAGCAAGGGCCAGCTGCAGGGCGTGCCCTGGCAGGTGGTGGGTTTTCAGCACCGCATGGGCGCGGAGCCCGGCGACGATGAACACTTTGGCTGGAGCGAGTACCTGCTCTACAACCAAAAGCGCGGCTTTGCCTTCCTTGTCGATTCCGAAGAAGGCTGGAGCATGGTGCGCCCCACCACCGGCGCGCCGCAACTGGCCGCCAGCGGCCGCAGCGCCACCTACCTGGGCACCACCTACCAGCTCAAATACAGCTACGAGGCCGAAACCACCTATGTGCTCGGCGAGTTCTACTGGCAGGTGGAGCGCGGCCAGAAAACCAGCAACCGCGACTTTGAAAGCAGCAAGGGCCTGTTGTCGATGGAGCAAAGCCAGAGCGAGATCACCTGGTCGGCGGGAGACAAGCTGGCCAGCGACACGGTGGTGCAGGCCTTCAACCTGGGCGACAGGAAAGACGTGCTCCAGCGCGACGACCCCGGCCCCTTCGTGGCCAGGTCGGGCCTGGGCTGCGGCACCATCATCCTGATTGCGGTCATCATCCTCATCCTGCTCATCATCCTGGGCAATTGCTCGGGGTCGTCGGGCAGTGGCTACCGCAGCTCGGGCGGCTCGTTTGGCGGGTATTCATCCGGCGGCGGGCACAAATAATGCGCAAATAGTGCACACATCGTGTTTTTCCACGGAGGTCATCATGGCAATTGAATGGCTGCGGCCTGCCGCATTTTTTGGCTCCATCCTGTTCGCCCTGGTGGGCGTGCTGGTGTTCTGGCTCAGCTTCGTCATCATCGACAAGATCACGCCCTACGACCTGTGGCGCGAAATCGTCGAAAAGCAGAACAAGGCCCTGGCCATGGTCGTGGCCGCCATGAGCCTTGGCATCAGCATCATCGTGGCCGCCGCCATCCACGGCGGCTAAAACCACTGCCTTGCACCGCCTTGCATCGCCACCGCGCTCCCCCCCGCGGGTGGCGCCGCGCCATGGCGCAGGCCACACAATACCGCCTGCTTTCACCGGCCCACCGGCCTGACACCACCACCCCATGCCCACCCTCGACTGGCTCAACCGCGCCCACGCCTTCACCACCGCCGCCCAGGTGCCCTACCGCCTGCTGGAGAGCGTCTCCACCCACGGCGACGCCGCCAGCGCACAAGCCAACCTGCTCATCCACGGCGACAACCTCGAAGCACTCAAGGCCCTGCTGCCGTTTTACCGGGGGCAGGTGAAATGCATCTTCATCGACCCACCCTACAACACGAAAAGCGCGTTTGAGCACTACGACGACAACCTGGAGCACAGCCAGTGGCTCAGCATGATGCTGCCGCGGCTGCAACTGCTGCGCGATTTGCTGAGCGACGACGGCTCGATCTGGGTGACGATCGACGACAACGAGGGGCATTACCTCAAGGTGCTGATGGATGAGGTGTTTGGACGGCGGAATTTTGTGGCGAATGTGGTTTGGCAGAAGCGGTTTTCACCGAACAGCACAGCAATTCATCTGTCTGATTCGCATGATCACATCCTGGTGTACGCAAGAGATAAGACTGCCTGGAAACGAAATCTCTTGCCTAGGACGGAAAAGGCAGACGCGAACTACAAAAACCCCGACAACGATCCGCGCGGAATTTGGACGTCGAGCGATTTGTCCGCAAGAAATTTCTATTCATTGGGTGAATATGGCGTGACCACACCTGTCGGCACTGAGATACCCGGGCCTCCTCCCGGGCGGTATTGGACGATCTCTAAAGAGAAATTTCTTGAACTTGATGCAGACAACCGGATTTGGTGGGGATCAAAAAGAAACAACCAACCAAGACTTAAGCGCTTCTTGGTAGATGTGCGAGATGGTGTGGTTCCACAGACGATATGGAGTCACGAAGAGGTTGGGCATACCCAGGAAGCAAAGAAAGAGGCACTGGCGTTCAATCATGCGGATGTATTTGGTACGCCTAAGCCTGAGCGCTTGATGAAGCGCATTCTTGAAGTTGCCACCCACCCCAACGACCTCGTCCTCGACAGCTTCCTCGGCTCCGGCACCACGGCCGCCGTGGCGCAAAAGATGGGCCGGCGCTGGGTCGGCATCGAGATGGGCGAGCACGCTGCCACGCACTGCCTGCCGCGCCTGCAAAAGGTGATAGCCGGCGAGCAGGGCGGCATCAGCCAGGCGGTGAACTGGCAGGGCGGCGGCGGCTTTCGCTTCATGCGCCTGGGCGCGCCAATCTTCGACGCCGATGGCTGCATCCACCCCGAGGTGCGCTTTGCCACGCTGGCCGCCTTCGTCTGGCAGCAGGAAACCGGCACGGCCTTTGACCCCGCGCGCGCCACGCCGGGCACGCCGCACCTGGGAACGCACTCTGTTTTTGATAGCTATGAGCGCTTGCCAGACGGGCATCAGGAGCCAATTTCACCTGAAACGCTGCCGCCAACCCCGCAAGCCCCTTCGGTTCAGGGCGAACTCGGGTTGCAGGCCGCTGGCCCTGCCGCGCCAGAGGTGGCGCCCCCGCTCGCACCCATTCCCGCTCCGGCCCCCGTGCTGCGCAGCCGCACGGCTTACTACCTGCTGTTCAATGGCATCCTGGGCGACAAGCGCCCGGCCAGCGGCAACGTGCTCACCTCGGCCGTGCTCGACGCGCTGCTGGCGCTGCACGCCAGCACGCCCCACCCCGAAGCGCCCCTGGTGGTCTATGGCGAGGCCTGCCGCCTGGGCGAAGCGCGCCTGGCGCTGGCGCGGGTCACGTTCAAGCACATTCCGTATGACGTGAAGGCGAGGTGACGTGCATGGATGATTTCGCAACGGCTGCCGACCTTCAGTATTGGCTGCGCGCCCGCTTCCCCAAGGAGAACGAGCGCCACGAGTGGAAGGAGTGGCACTCGCTCAAGTCGAATATTTCGGGCCGCAAGGGCGAGGATCTGGTGACCTACATCAGCGCCCTGGCGAACATGGAGGGTGGCTGCGTGGTCATTGGCGCGCAAGATCAAACATTGGCTCCCACGGGCATCCAGGACTTTGCCGACTACACGGTGGAAAACCTGGTGCACCGCGTGTTGGGCAAGGTACCCGGCCTGCCCTCGATGGGGCTGCAGGTGCAGGTGCTGCATGCGCGCGACACGGGGGCCGTGGTGTGGCTGGTGCATGTGCCGCGCCACGCACCACGCGAGCTGGTGCTGGCACACGACAAGGCCTGGCAACGCGACGGCGACAGCCTGGTGGAACTGCGCGAGGACAGGCGCCGCGCCATCCTGGCCGAGCCGCTGGTGGGAGAAGACTGGAGCGCCGCCGTGGTGCCTGGTGCCGCACTGAATGATTTGGATGCGGCGGCTATCGCCAAGGCGCGCGAGAAATACTTTGAGAAGCACCAGCGCCAGCCCTGGGCTGACCAAATTTCACAATGGAGCGTAGAAAAGCTGCTGGACAAGATTGGCCTGACCACTCACGGCCAAATTTCTCGCGCCTGTTTGCTGCTGCTGGGCCTGCCCGAGCGTGCCACGGCACTGTTGTCACCGCATCCGGCCGAAATAACCTGGAAGGTGGCTGCCGAGCGCGTGGCAGAACACTTCCACCCCCCTTTCCTGCTGACAACCACCGAGGTAGCGCAGCGCATTCGCAATCCCAACATCAAGCTTTTCCCGGCGAATGAGTTGCTTGCCGTGACCCTGCCGCGCTACGACACGAACACGGTATTGCTGGAGGGACTGCACAACTGTCTGGCACACCAAGACTATGCGCAGTGCGGTCGTATCGTCGTAGAGGAATCCGTTGGGCTGGTGCGCATGATCAACCTGGGAGGTTTTTTCGACGGCCAGCCCGACGACTACGCCAGCGGCACGCGCACCCCCGCCCGTTACCGCAATGAGCGCCTGGCCAAGGCCATGGCCGAGGTGGGCATGATCGACAAAGTGGGCTTTGGCATTCACGACATGGTGCTGGCGCAGCGGCGGCGCTTTCTGCCGCTGCCGGACTATGAAGGATCGTCCCCCCTGCGTACGGTCTTCAATGTGTACGGACAAGAAATTGACGAAAACTACAGCCACTGGCTGATGGAGCGCACGGATTTGCCCATTGAGCATGTGTTGTGGCTCGACCGAGTGCAAAAAAAGCGCAAGCTGGATACGGCGCAAGTGGCTGAGCTGCGCCGGGCCGGCTTGATCGAGGGCCGTAGCCCCAACCTGCATATCTCGGCCCAGTTGGCAGTGGCAACAGGGCAGGAGGTGGCGTACCTGAATCGACGCCGCCCTGATGCCGATGATTACAAAACGGCCGTGTGCAGGCTGCTGGCGCTGGGGCCACAGCCCCGCACCAAGATTGATGACTTGCTAATGCCCAAGCTGATGGTGTGGATTGCGGGGGGCCAAGAACGCAAAAGGTACATCAAGGACTTGCTGGCGGACATGGCGCGGCAGGGCACGATCCGCAATATTGGCAAACCCACCCGTGGCGCTCTTTGGACGCTGGCAGCGCCAATGAGTGCCAATGAGCGCCAATGAATTGGCTTGTTTTTTCCAATCAAATAGAAAAATACTTTTTAAATCAATTACTTGCATTGGCGCATTGGCTTTTCTTTGCCAAAGCTTGCGCCAATTCACGCCGCTGAATCATGACCCCCATTACCCTCAAGTCCTACCAGCAGACCGCACTTGATGCGCTGGGCGCTTTCGCCCGCGCAGCCCGCATCAAGGGCCCGGCGCTGGCCTTTGGCGAACTGGCGGGCCGACCCTACAACGCCGATGCCTTTGGCGCGCAGGTGCCTTGCGTGTGCCTGCGCATTCCCACGGGCGGCGGCAAGACGGTGCTGGCGGCGCACGCGGTGCCCCTGCTGGCGCGTGAGTGGCGCGGCAGCGATGCGCCGGTGGCGGTGTGGCTGGTGCCCAGCGATGCCATCCGCCAGCAAACGCTCAAGGCCTTGCAGACGCCCGGCCATGCCTACCGCGCCGCCCTGACCGATGCCTATGGCGAGGGCCTGCAAGTGTGCACGCTCGACGACGTGGCGCAGATCGCCCCGCCCGACTGGGGGCGCCATGCCGTGGTGGTGGTGGCAACCATCCAGGGTTTTCGCATCGAGGATGCGGGCCAGCGCAATGTGTACAGCTTCTCGGAGAGCTTCGAGCCGCACTTCAAGGGGGCGCCAGATGGTGATCTGGCCTGCCTGCAGGACTTGCCCGACGCCGTGGTGACGGCGCAGGACGCCGCGCAGGACGCAACGGGCGTGCTGGCGGGCTTTGTGGGCCAGCCGCGCTGGAGCCTGGCCAACTGGCTGGCGCTGCACCGCCCCCTGGTCATCGTGGACGAGGCGCACAACACCAAGACGGACAAGAGCTTCACCGCGCTGCAGCGCCTGAACCCCGCGTTCATCCTGGAGCTGACGGCCACGCCGATTGCGGCCAAGACCAATGTGCTCTACCACGTCAGCGCGCAGGAGTTGGCGGCCGAGGACATGATCAAGCTGCCCATCGTGCTGGCCGAGCACCCCGAGGGCTGGCCCGCCGCCGTGTTTGGCGCAGTGCAGACGCAGCGCAAGCTGGAGGCAGAGGCGCTCAAGGACGAGGCCGATGGGCACGGTCATGTGCGGCCCATCGTGCTTTTCCAGGCACAGAACCTGGGCGACGAAATGCCGCCCGAGGCCCTGCGCCGCTATCTGGTGGATGAGCTCAACCTGCCGGACAACCAGATCGTGGTGGCCACGGGCACCATGCGCGGGCTGGACGACATTGACCTGGCGGCGCGCAATTGTCCGGTGCGCTATGTGATTACCGTGCAGGCGCTGCGCGAGGGCTGGGACTGCCCGTTTGCCTATGTGCTGTGCAGCCTGCAAAAGCTGACCAGCGCCACGGCGGTGGAGCAGTTGCTGGGGCGCGTGCTGCGCATGCCGCATGCACGCCGGCGCGGGCGCGAGGCGCTCAACCGCGCCTATGCCCATGTGTGCGCGGCGGAGTTTTCTGCGGCGGCGCATGCGCTGGCCGACCGCCTGATCCAGCACATGGGGTTCGAGGCGCTGGATGTGGCTTCGATGCTGGCGCCGCCATCGAGCTACCCGCTGTTTGGCGACGATCTGGATAAAAATTCGCCCGCAATGCCCGTGCCGCAAGCGCTGATAGCTACTAATTTTGAAGCAATTGCAGCCACGCCCGAGCTGCTGTCGGTGCCCGGCGTGCAGCAGCAGACCATTGCGGGCGCCGCGCAGGTGGTGGTGGCGGGCCACATCGAGGCCAGCACCGAGGCGCTGATGCTGGCCCAGGTGCGCGGTGCCAAAAAGCAGGAGCAGCTGCGCGAGCAGGTGGCCCGGCACAACGCGCTGGTGGCGGCCAGCGTGGCACCCGCATCGCGCGGCGTGCCCTTTGCGCCTGTGCCCACCCTGGCCTACCGCACCGACGCACAGGCGCCGCTGTGGCCGCTGGAGCAGGGCGCGGTGCTGGGCATGGTGGAGCTCGATCTGCTCAGCCCCCAGGCCGTGCAGCTGCCCGGTTTTCATGTGGTGCAAGAGTCGAACGTGATCGAGATCGACGTGAAGGACGCGCGGGTGACGCTGCGCCCCACCGATGTGCAGCAGATGGCCATGGACTACGGTGCCAGCAGCATCACCGCCGACACGCTGGTGCGCTGGCTTGACCAGTCGCTGCACAAGGCGCTGCACGCGCCGCTGGCGGGCGTCACCCAGTCGCAGCGCCGCGCCTTTCTGGCGGCTGTGGTGAACCATCAGTTGCATGCCTGCGGCCTGCCACTGGTGGTGCTGGCGCAGGCGCGGTTCCAGTTGGCCCGGTGCATCGCATTGCATGTGGGCGATCTGCGCGACCAGGCGGCCTCGCGACAGTTTCGCCAGCTTGTGTTGCAGAACGGCCAGGCGGGCGCCTGGCTGCTCGAAAGCGACTGGGTTCGGCCCCATGTGTTTGAGCCTGGCCGCTACCCGGCGCCGGTGGCATCGCGCTACAGTGGGCGCTACCAGTTCGGGCGGCATTACTTTGCCGTGCTGGCCGACCTGAAAGACGGCGGCGAAGAGTTCCAGTGCGCGCAGCTGATCGACCGCCATCCCCGGGTTCGGCAATGGGTGCGCAACCTCGATACCGCGCCCTGCGGTTTTGCCCTGCCCACATCGCGCGGCCGATTTTTTGCCGACTTTGTGGCCGAGCTGGTTGATGGCCGTGTGGCCTTGCTCGAATACAAGGGGGCACATTTGCTGAACGACCCTTACGAAATTGAAAAGAGCCAGGTGGGTGCGCTGTGGGCACAGGCCAGCGCGGGCAAAGCCGTGTTTGGCTGGCTGACCAGGCAGCAAGACGGCAAGAGCCTGGCGCAGCAGCTGGACAGGGTGCTGGCATGACACCTGTCACGGCGCCTGTCACGGCCCCCGGCGGCGCCCGCCCCATCGACATCGCCCTGCTCGCCAGCGTGTTCGTGGTGGCGGCCTGCGGCCTGCTTTACGAGCTGGCGGCGGGTGCGCTGGCGTCGTACCTGCTGGGCGACTCGGTGCTGCAGTTCAGTACCATCATCGGCACCTACCTGTTTGCCATGGGCGTGGGCTCGTGGCTGTCGCGCTATTTCGAGCGGCAGTTGCCCGCGCATTTCCTTCGCATCGAATTGCTGGTGGCGCTGATCGGTGGTGCGCTGCCAGCTACATTGTTCATGGCAAATGCCTACGCGCCAGGGGCGTTTCGCTTGCTGCTCTACGGCATGGTGCTGGTGGTGGGCACGCTGGTGGGCCTGGAGATTCCGCTGGTCATGCGCATCCTCAAGCGCAACGTGGCGCTGAAAGACCTGGTCTCGCAGGTGCTCACGTTCGACTACCTGGGCGCGCTGGCGGTGTCGCTGGCGTTTCCGCTGCTGCTGGTGCCGCACCTGGGCCTCATTCGCACGGGCCTGCTGTTTGGCCTGATGAACGCGCTGGTGGCGCTGTGGGCCGTGTGGCTGTTTCGCTGGGAGCTGCGCCGCCTGCGCGCGCATGTGGCGGCCTGCGTGATGGTGCTGGGCCTGCTGCTGGCCGCGCTGGCGGGCGCCGAGCAGATCACCAGCTTTGCCGAAGACAAGTTCTACCAGGACCGCATCGTCTTTACGGCGGCCTCGCCTTACCAGCGCATCGTGGTCACCAATGGCAAACTCGGCCACCGGCTGTTTCTCAACGGCAACCTGCAGTTTGCCGAGCGCGACGAATACCGCTACCACGAGGCGCTGGTGCACCCGGCCATGGCCGCGCACGGCGCGCCCAAGAAGGTGGCGGTGCTGGGCGGCGGCGACGGCATGGCGGTGCGCGAGATTCTCAAATACCCCTCGGTTGAATCGGTCACGCTGGTCGAGCTGGACCCGGCCATGACGCGGCTGTTCAGCCAGCATGCAACGCTGACGCGCCTGAACGCCGGGGCGCTGGCCAACCCCAAGGTGCATATCGTCAATACCGATGCATTTCAGTGGCTGCAGGACATCGATGCGCTTTTCGATGTGATCGTGGTCGATTTCCCCGACCCCACCAATTTCTCCATCGGCAAGCTCTACACCAACAGCTTTTATGCCCTGCTGGAGCAGCGCCTCGCCGCCAGCGGCTATGCCGTGGTGCAGACCACCTCGCCGCTGGTGGCGCGGCAAAGTTTCTGGACCGTGGTGCAGACCATCGAATCGGTGGGCTTGCGCACGGCGCCCTACCACGCCCATGTGCCCAGCTTTGGCGAGTGGGGCTTCGTCATCGCCAGCCACCGTCCCTGGCGCCTGCCCGAGGCGCTGCCCGCGGGGCTGCAGTTTCTGAGCGCCAGCACGCTGCCGCTGCTGTTCGACTTTCCGCTCGACATGGCGCGCGTGCCCGCCGAGGTGAACCGGCTGTCAAACCAGGCGCTGGTGCACACCTACGAGCGCGAGTGGGGAAAACATTGAGACACCCCCCTGAGCCGCTTCGCGTCTTCCCCCCGTTCTCGCATCGCTGCGCGCTGCGGGCAGGGGGACGCCACCGGTGCGGCGGGGCGGCCCTTGCACGGTGGCCGCTGGCCTGGGCCGCGCCGGTTCCATGCGTTGCGGGTGCTGCGTACACCCTGCGAGACTGACCCCATGCAGCGCCGCCAGTTCCTCGCAGCCACCGCAGCGACCACGCTCCTGGGTTGCCACGAGGCGCCGCGCACGCTCGAAGGCGGCTTCACCGGCATCGGCATGGCGCGCGGCCATGCGCTGCGCGACATGCTGGCCACGGGCACGCTGCCCGCGCCCGCCGTGGTGCGCCGCGCGCAGGTGGTGATTGCGGGCGGCGGCGTGGCCGGGCTGGCGGCGGCGCGCTCGCTGCGGCTGGCTGGGGTGGATGACTTTGCCTTGCTGGAGCTGGAAGACCAGCCGGGCGGCAACAGCCGCGGCGGCCAGGTCAACGGCATTGCTTGCCCGTTGGGCGCGCACTACCTGCCCGTGCCCGGCGACGACGCGCGCGAGGTGCAGGACCTGCTGGAAGAACTGGGCCTGCGCCAGCGCGTGGCCGGGCGCTGGCAATACGACGAGCGCCACCTGTGCCACAGCCCGCAGGAGCGCCTGTTCTTCGAGGGCGAGTGGCAAGAGGGCCTGCTGCCCGTGCAAGGCGTGGGCGAGGCCACGTTGGCGCAATACCGGCGCTTTGCCGAACGGGTGCAGGCGCTGGGCAAGGCTGCGCGCTTCACCATGCCCATGCTCAAGTCCTTTGATGCAAAAAGGCCGCTGGCGCCCACCCATCAAGCGCTGGATGCTATGACTTTTGTTGCATGGCTGGACCAGGAGGGGCTGGATGACCCGCGCCTGCGCTGGTACCTCGACTACTGCTGCCGCGACGACTACGGCGCGGGCGCGGCGCGCGTGTCGGCCTGGGCAGGCATCCACTACTTCGCCAGCCGCCACGGCTTTCATGCGCCGGGCGAGGCCGCCGCCGAAGACCGCGAGGGCGTGCTCACCTGGCCCGAGGGCAATGGCTGGCTCACCCAGCGCCTGGCCGCGCCGCTGCACGACGGGGGCCAGTTGCGCACGGCCTGCAGCGTGCTGCGCATCACCGAAGGCCGCCATGGCGTAGAGGTGGACGCCTTCAACCACGCCACCGACAGCGTGGAGCGCTGGCAGGCACGGCGCTGCATCGTGGCGCTGCCGGTGTTTGTGGCCGCGCGCGTGGTGCAGGGCCCGCCCGCCTTTTTGCGCGAGGCCGCGCGGCGCCTGTCGTGGGCGCCCTGGCTGGTGGCCAACATCCACATCGACGCACCGCTGACCGACCGCCCCGGCGCCGCGCCCGCGTGGGACAACGTGCTTTATGGCGATGGCAACCCGGGCGGCCTGGGCTATGTGGATGCCGGCCACCAGCGCCTGGACCCGCGCGCGGTGCTCGCCGGGCCCACCGTGCTCAGCTATTACCAGGCGCTGGGCGATGTGCCGCAGGCCCGCGAGCAACTGGCCACGCAGCCCTGGACGCACTGGGCCAACGCCACGCTGGCCGCCTTGAGCGTGCCCCACCCCGACCTGCCGCGCCGCGCCGCGCGCGTGGACATCACCCGCTATGGCCACGCCATGTCCATCCCCACGCCGGGGGTGCTGGGCTTTTTAAGCCGAATGGGCCTTCAGCCCTTGCCAGAAAAGCGCCAACAGCTATCAAATGGTGAGCGTGCCGCCTGGCTTCCCACCCCGGCCACCGCGCGCCTGGCGTTTGCGCACAGCGACTGGTCGGGGTATTCGGTGTTTGAAGAAGCCTTCACGCGCGGGCATGGCGCGGGGCTGGCGGTGGCGCGCTAGGGTTATGCAGATCATCCCTAGCGGCGCCGCCACCTTCTGCGCACCCGCATGTCATCAGCGCGTCACGGCCGCTGGTTACCTTTGCGGCATTGTTCTGTTTTCCTAATGCCTTTTGCCATGCCGATCCTCTCTCTCCCGCCCCTGAACGCGACCATTGCCGCGGTGCTGACCTTGACCGCCAGCGCCTGGGGCCTGCCTGCCGCAACGCAGGCCGCCTGACCGCCCGCGCGCCGAGCGCGCGGCACAACCAAGGGGCTGGCTCCCCTTGCCTGACAATCCGGTGCTTGCTTTTTGTCTGCAACCACCGTGATGAACTCCCCTGCTTCCCGCCCGCCGCCGGTGCGCCTGCGTGCACTCGCGCACCACGACCTCGCGGGCCTTCTTGCCGTGCAGCAGGCCTGCTATGGCCCGGGCTTCGTCGAGAGCGCCGAGGTGTTTGCGCGCCGCCTGGCCAGCCCGGCCAACTGCTCGCTGGTGCTGGAGCGCGATGGGCGGGTCTGCGCCTATCTGGCCGCCTACCGCTCCGCGCTGGGCAAGGTCACCCCATTGCACGGTGATTTCGAGCCGGCGGCGCAGGCCGACACGCTGTACCTGCACGACATGGCGGTGTTGCCCGCCTGCGCCGGGCAGGGCATGGCGCAGGCACTGCTGCAGTCGCTGTGGGAGCACGCGGCGGCGCAGGGGCTGCGGCACACGGCGCTGGTGTCGGTGCAGGGCTCGCAAACCTATTGGGAGCGGCATGGCTATGCCCCCAGGCCGCTGTGCGACGCAGCGCAGCGCGAGCGACTGGCCAGCTATGGCGCGGGCGCGGTGTACATGGCGCGCGCCATGGCGGCTGCAACAAATCCGCCACCCATGCGATAAAAGAGAGGGGTGCACCGCGCGGGTCAGGCCGGGTGGCAAAATCTGCGGTAACCCCCTTCAGGAGTGCTGCCCGCCCCCGCAGGCCCTGCGCTCCGCAACGCACCCGGAAAGCCGCGCCACCATGTTCACAGGCATCGTCCAAGCCACGGCAGGCATTGCCGCCATCCACGACCGCGCAGGCCTGCGCACCTTCACGCTCGAATTCCCCGAGGGCTTCTGCCAGGACCTGGCCATTGGCGCCAGCGTTTCGACGGATGGCGTGTGCCTCACGGCGACGGAAATCCTCTCGCCCACGCAGGCCAACTTTGATGTGATGCTGCAAAGCCTGAACATCACCACGCTGGGCAGCTACGCCCAGGGTGACCGCGTGAACGTGGAGCGCGCGGCCAGGGACGGCGCCGAGATCGGCGGCCACCCGCTGTCGGGCCACATCGACTTCACCGGCACGCTGGTGGAGCGCCGCGAGTTCGACAACAACCTGGTGTGGCGCGTGGCCGTGCCGCCCGGCTTTCGCAAGTATGTGTTTGCCAAGGGCTATATCGCCATCCACGGCGCCAGCCTCACGGTGTCGGAAGTGAACCGTGCCGAGGGCTGGTTCGAGGTGTGGCTGATCCCCGAAACGCGCCGCGCCACGGTGTTCGAGGGCAAGCAGGTGGGTGACCAGCTCAACATCGAGATCGAGCGCAGCACCCAGGTCATGGTGGACACCGTGCGCGAGGCGGTGCACGAGAGCCTGGGCCGCCTGCAGCCCGTGCTGGACGCGCTGCTCCAGGAAAAGGGCCTGTCGCTCGACGATTTCGTGCAGGCGCCCGTGGTGCCGCACTGAGGGGCGAGGAAGGCGTCACCGGGCGTCATCAGGCGCCTGTCACGGCCCATGGTCATAATGCGCGCCATGCCAAACCGCTGGAAACCCAATGTCACCGTGGCCGCCATCATCGAGCGTGATGGCCGCTTCCTGCTGGTGGAAGAAGACACGGCCGATGGCCTCAGGCTCAACAACCCGGCCGGTCACCTGGACCCGGGCGAGTCGCCCATCGAGGCCTGTGTGCGCGAGGTGCTGGAGGAAACGGCGCACGACTTCACGCCCGCGGCCCTGGTGGGCGTGTACCTCAACCGCTTCACGCGCACGCGCACGGGCGACGACATCACCTACCTGCGCTTTGCCTTTGCCGGCACGGTGGGCACGCACCACGAATGGCGCGCGCTCGATGAAGGCATCGTGCGCACCGTGTGGATGACGCTGGACGAGTTGCGTGCCAGCGCGGGCCGCCACCGCAACCCGCTGGTGCTGCAGTGCATCCAGGACTACCTGGCCGGGCAGCGCGCGCCGCTGGCGCTGATTCATACCGACGCGAGCGTGCTGCAAGCCACGGCGGCCCCCTGACGGGACCGCTTCAAGGGGCGAGCCGGACTCAGTCCGCCGTGAGCTTGCGCTCCTTGATGATGGCGGCCCACTGGGTCGATTCCTTCTTTCGGGTGATCGTGGGCAGGGTGGAAAGGTGGATGCGCTCAGTCCGCGCCCAGCCCGATGGGGTTGGGCTGGCGTTTCTCCACCGCGTGGCGCAGCAGCGCTGCGGTGCGGAAGATGCCGTGGGCAAACTTGCCATAGGGCAGCGTGGCAAACAGCGCCATCACCGCGCCCAGGTGCAGGCACAGCAGCAGCGCCAGGGCGGGCGTGCCCGGTGTAACGCGCACCAGCCACAGCGCCAGGCCGCTGGTGGCGGTGAGGAACAGCAGGGCGATGAAGCCGCGGTCCATGGGCTTTTGCGCGGCATCGCCATGCAGCGGGTGGCGGCGCAGGTTCAGCCGCCACAGGCCCGCCGTGCCCAGCGCCAGGCTCATGCCGCCAGCCGCGCCCAGCAGCTTGGGCAGGCTGGGCAGCTCGTAGGGCGCGCTCTGGCCCAGCAGGTAGTGGTACACCGTGGCCACGCTGGTGGCCGCAAAGCACAGCATGAAACCGTAGAACGTGAGGTGGTGAAACCGCCGGCGCGAGAGCGTGAAAGCGTCATCTTCGTTGTTGCAGCCGTCGCCATGGCCGCCGTCCAGGTATTTGAGGCGCAGCACGGCGTCCGTGGCCTCGGCAGCGGCGGGCGTGGACAGCGGCGCGCCGCTGGTGGCGGGCGTCACGTCGCGCCAGAAGCGGCGCACGCCCAGCGCCAGCGCCAGCGTGGCAAGCAGGAACACGGGCGCGAACAGGCCCACGAGCAGGTTGTGCGGGAAGATGCCGTAGAAGCCGCCCACCGGCGTGCTCCCCAGCGCGGCCAGGCCCTGGCCGTGCAGCACCACGGCCAGCACCAGGAACAGCGCCAGCCCTGCGGCCAGCGCCAGCGACAGCGTGAGCCCCTGGCGCTGGTAGAGCTGGCCCAGCGCGGGCGGCCAGGCGTAGTCGGCATAGGTCTGGCCGCGCACCTGGGCCATGGCCTGGGGCACGTTGACCGCAAACTCATGCGGCGGCGCGTATTGGCAGGCGTGCAGGCAGGCGCCGCAGCTGTGGCACAGGTTGGCCAGGAAGTGAATGTCGGCCTTGCCGAATTCGAGCCGGCGCGTCATGGCCGGGAACACGGCGCAAAAGCCTTCGCAGTAGCGGCAGGCGTTGCAGATCTGCATCTGGCGCGCCACCTCGGTCTCGGGGGCGGACAGCACGATCTCGCCGTTCGCAAGCGCCCGGGCGTCGCGCGTCAGGGCTTCAAGCGGCTGCATGGTTTGCTCCTGTTTTGCCGCCGGGCCGCCCCAAGGCAAAACGCACCCCCTCGGGGGGCAGCGCAGTACACGAAGTGACAAGCGTGGAGGGTTCATTTTTCATAGCTGTTGGCGCTTTATTCATGGGCGCTGGAGGCCGTTTTGACGCCAAAGCCGCCCGCGCCGCGTTCGTGCCCGCAATGCGGCCAAACGCGGTGCCAATGCTCATGCCCACGCCCGCCGTGTAGCCCTTGCCCAGCACGTTGCCGGCCATCATTTCGCCCGCCACGAACAGGTTGTCGCTGGGCTCGTTGTTGAAGCGCACGGCGGCGGTGTCGTCGGTGTGCAGGCCGAGGTACGTGAAGGTCACGCCGGGCTTGAGCGCGTAGCCATGGAACGGCGCGGTGTCGATGGGCCGCGCCCAGTGCGTCTTGGCGGGCGTGACGCCTTCGGTGTGGCAGTCGTCCAGCGCCGTGTGGTCAAAGCGGCCCACGCGGCAAGCGGCGTTGTAGCTGCCCAGCGTGCGAACGAAGGTATCCACATCCAGCCCCAGCTTTTGCGCCAGCTCGGGCAGGCTGTCGGCCTTGACGCCGGGGAACACCGGCGGCATGAAGCGGCCGATGGCCTTGCTGTCGATGATCGAATAACCAATCTGCCCCGGCTGCTGCGCCACCAGGCGGCCCCAGATCGCATAGCGTTTGGGCCAGAAATCCTCGCCCTCGTCATAAAAGCGCTCGGCCTCGCGGTTGACCACCACGCCCAGCGACACGCAGTCGATGCGCGTGCAGATGCCGCCGTCGTACAGCGGCGCGCGCGCGTCAATGGCCACCATGTGCGCCTGCGTCGGGTCGCCGATGCGGTCGGCGCCGTGGTCTTCGAGCAGATGCTTGAGCAGCACGCCCTTGTTGTAGGCAGTGCCGCGGATCAAAAAGTTGTCCGAAGGCCATTCGCCGCGCTCGTTCTGGCCCCAGGCCTCGCGCAGCCATTCGCGGTTGGACTCGAAGCCGCCCGCGGCCAGCACGCAGGTTTTGGCGGTGATGCGCTCGGACTTTCCGTTGACGGTGCAATGCGCGGCAATGAAGCGGCCGTTCTCGATCTCGATGCGGTCCACCGGCGCTTCATAGCGCACCTCGACGCCGAGCTTTTCTGCACTGCGGTAGTAGGCATTGACCAGCGCCTTGCCGCCGCCCATGAAAAAGGCATTGGTGCGCGCCACATGCAGCGCGCCCGACAGCGGCGGCTGAAAGTGCACGCCATGGCTGCGCATCCAGTCGCGGCAGGTTGATGACGCGCGGATCACCAGGCGCGCCAGGTGTTCGTTGGTCAGGCCGCCGGTCACCTTGAGCAGGTCTTGCCAATATTCTTCTTCGGGGTAGGCCTCGACCAGCACATCCTGCGGCGCATCGTGCATGCAGCGCAGGTTGCGCGTGTGGGCCGAGTTGCCGCCGCGCCAAGCGCGCGGGGCCGATTCGAGCAGCAGCACGCTGGCACCGGCCTCGCGCGCCATCAGCGCGGCGCACAGGGCGGCGTTGCCGCCGCCGATCACCAGGACGTCGGGGCTCATGGGCAGTTCTCTTCATTCATGGGATTAAGGATGACCTGCATAACTCCCTGCGGTCTGTGATAGCACGGCCTCGGGCGGTCCACTGCGTTGCTTTTCTTGCCAATAGCCGAGCTATTGGCCGCGAAAAGACGCCTTGTGGCCCATCCCGATCCGCACTACCACCGACTCGCGAGGGTTATGCAGGTCATCCTTGAATGTAGAAAGAACCCCGCCGCGTGCGCAGGGGGTGCAAAGGCATGACCCCATCACGGATCGTGATGGCTGAATGGTCTAAACGGCGGAAACCAGCGTGGCGCCTACCCACCGGCCCGACTGCACCAGCTCGCGCACGCAGTCGCCCAGCACCACGCGCGCGGCCAGCGCGGCGGGTGAAAGCTCGTCGTCCGACAGGCTGCACAGCGCGGCGGGCCGGTAGGCCGGGCCGTCCTTGATTTCGGCCAGCACAAAGCGCTGCGCCGCGTCGGGGTAGCGGCCCACCGCCGCCCAGGGCTGGATGGTGCTGCCCAGGCCCATGTCCACCGCGTCCATCAGCAGCGCCAGCGAATCAATCTCCATGGCCATGCGCGGCGCCACGCGCGCCTGGGCAAAGGCGGCGTCCAGCCGGCTGCGCAGGCCATGTGGGCCGGTGGGCAAAATCAGCGGCTCATCACCCAGCTGCGCCAGGGCCACCTTGCCCGCCGGCAGCGGCTGCTGCAGCTGCGCGGGGTGGTGGTGCGCCGAGCGGATCAGGAACAGGCGCTCCTCCAGCAGCGGCAGCACGCTCCAGCGGCGCGCGGGCTGGGTGTCGAACAGCACGGCCAGGTCGAGTTGGCGCGCGTTGAGCATGGTCGAGAGGTGGCCCGACAGGCTGCCCACCATGTGCAGGCGCACGTCGGGGTAGCGCTCGTGCATGGCGCGCATCAGCGGCACGCCCAGCACCGACGCCGTGGTGGGCGACAGGCCCACGCTCACGCTGCCCGTCAGCCGCGCCTGCTGCGCCGCACGCGCCGCCTGGTCGGCATGGCGCAGCGCCAGTTGCGCTTCGCGGAAAAACGCCAGCCCCGCCTCGGTGGGCACGGCGCCCTTGGCGGTGCGTTGCAGCAGCCGGGTGCACAGCTCGCCCTCCAGGCGGCTGATCTGCTGGCTCAGGGCCGACTGCACCATGTCGAGGTCGAGCGCGGCGCGGCCCATGGAGCCGAGTTCAACGATGCGGACGAAGTAGCGGAGTTGGCGCAGTTCCATGGGGGGCGATGGTCGCACAGTGCGCCAGGCGACCCATGGCCCATCGCGCTGGAGTCAGGTTGCCTGGGGGAGTCGCCAGCGTTTTGGCGGCGAAAACCTGGGTCGAATTTGACTTGAGCGGTTCACTCTGCCACAGGGGCGGCGGCTATCGACCCATAGCGGAAGTTTGCTTCCGTGAAAGCTGGCGGTGCGGGCACACATGAACTCCCATCCAAGTCAGTTTGTCGCGAAGCAGTACAGGAGCCCCGCGCTGCCGCTCGTTTTGAGCTGGTCGACGCTGCAGCCGCGCGTGCCGTGCGACGAGTTCCACGAAGCGTTGGCTACCGGGTCGGGGTTGGTGCCATTGTGGTCGTGGTGGCCCACGATGGCGGAGCCGCCATCGCTCTTGGTCCAATTGCCGCAGGTGGTGTCCTTACCGGGGTCGGGCACGGCCAGGGTGCCGTCAGGGCGCGAGCCGGTGAGGATGTCGTGGCGGTTGACCGCATCACCGAAGCCGGAGACGATGTCACCCTTCTCGGTCAGCGATGTGTCCTTGCCGACCTTGGCGTTGGAGCTGTGCAGGTCGGCCACGCTGGTTGCGACGACGACGCCCTTGGCGTTGGTCCATGGGCCGGTGCCGATTCGGTCGCGCGCATTGACAACCGGTTGCCCATTCATGGCCGCGGTGCTCAGGTATGCGCGCCAAGTTTTATTGCCCGCGCCGGCGCTCGCGGCCAGCGACTGGCAGAAGCGGTCGGCGCCGGCCAGGCCGCCGAGGTCGCCGCCCTTGCCGGGGTTGACGCTGGTGATGAAGAAGCTCATGGGGTTGCCGCCCGATGGCCCCATGACGCCGCAACCAACGATCAGGGCGACAGTTGCAACGGCGGTGCTGGCGGAAAGAACGAAACGACGGGGCATGGGAGACTCCTGAGCACTATTGGAGCCCGCAGGCTACCGCAACGTCGTGTCAGCGGCAATCCAAGCCACCATCCATGCAGCGGCCGTCATTCAACATCATTGCGATGGAAAACGGCCGCTCCTGGCCGATAGCAGCCGATCCTGAGCACTACCGGGTGTATGCCCTGCGGGTCGCTACGCGTTCTGCACGCCTGCGCAAGGCGGCCAGTGCATAAAAAATACAATCAGGGCAATGACTGCCCATACCAAACAGCGCGTTGTCGTCGGCCTCTCTGGTGGAGTCGATTCCGCCGTCACCGCCCACCTTCTCAAGCAGCAGGGCCACGAGGTGGTCGGCATCTTCATGAAGAACTGGGAAGATGACGACGACAGCGAATACTGCTCGTCCAACATCGACTTCGTGGACGCCGCCGCCGTGGCCGACGTGATCGGCATCGAGATCGAGCATGTCAACTTCGCCGCCGACTACAAGGACCGGGTATTCGCCGAGTTTTTGCGCGAGTACCAGGCCGGGCGCACGCCCAACCCCGATGTGCTGTGCAATGCCGAAATCAAGTTCAAGGCCTTCCTCGACCATGCCATGCGCCTGGGTGCCGAGAAGATCGCCACGGGTCATTACGCCCGTGTGCGGCAGAACGCCACCACGGGCCTGTACGAGCTGCTCAAGGGGCTGGACCCGTCCAAGGACCAGAGCTATTTTCTGCACCGCCTGAACCAGGCGCAGTTGTCCAAAACGCTGTTCCCCGTGGGCGAACTGCACAAGACCGAGGTGCGCCGCATTGCCGAAGAAATCGGCCTGCCCAACGCCAAGAAGAAGGATTCCACCGGCATCTGCTTCATTGGCGAGCGGCCGTTTCGCGAGTTTCTGAACCGCTACATCAGCCATGCGCCCGGCCCCATCCAGGATGACCGGGGCCGCACGCTGGGCAAGCATGTGGGGCTGAGCTTTTACACGCTGGGCCAGCGCCAGGGCCTGGGCATTGGCGGTGTGAAGGCCAAGGGTGCCGAGCTGAAGGCGGCGCTGGACCGTGGCCAGCGCGGCGTGGGCGAGCACGCGCCGTGGTTTGTGGCGCGCAAGGACCTGGAGAAAAACGTGCTACGCGTGGTGCAGGGGCACGACCATCCCTGGCTGCTGTCGCACCGGCTCGATGCCCAGGATGCCAGCTGGTGTTCAGGCCATGCGCCCACGCCGGGCCAATATGCTGCCAAGACACGCTACCGCCAGCAGGACGCGGCCTGCACCGTGGTGAGCGCGGTGGGCGCCGACTTCCGCCTGGAGTTTCCCGACGCCCAGTGGGCCGTCACGCCGGGGCAAAGCGCCGTGCTGTACGACGGCGAGGTGTGCCTGGGCGGCGGGGTGATCGCGGCAGTGGACCCGTCGGCCTGAATATTTTGGTGAAAATGGCTGCTGGCGCTTGCTGCATAAGCGCAAGCAGCTATCAATATTGATACGATGCGTGGGGCGACGTGGCCCATGGTCTGCGCTGCCGTCGCGATTCAGTACGGGTGCCGAAGCCCGGTGATCCAACAAAAAAAGCCTGCCAACACGAAGTTGGCAGGCTTTTTTCTTGTTCGCTGAAGCGTTGTCTGTCAGAACGGAATGTCGTCATCCATGTCGTCAAAACCCGAGGCAGCGCGCGGTGCCTGCGCTGCAGGGGCCGGAGCAGGCCGCGCGGCGGGTGCTGCGGGGCGTTGCTGCATGGGTGCCGGCGCGGCGCGGCGCGGGGCCTGGTCGTAGCCGCCGCTGGCGTCCCCGCCATAGCCGCCGCCGTCGTCCTGGCCACCACCCTGGCCGCCCATGCCCTGGCGGCCGCCCAGCATCTGCATCTGGTCGGCGCGGATCTCGGTGCTGTATTTTTCGACGCCGGCCTGGTCGGTCCACTTGCGGGTGCGCAGGCTGCCTTCGACATACACCTGCGAGCCCTTGCGCAGGTATTGGCCCACGATCTCGGCCAGGCGGCCGTTGAAGACCACGCGGTGCCACTCGGTGGCTTCCTTCATTTCGCCGGTCTGCTTGTCTTTCCACTTGTCGGTGGTGGCAATCGTTACGTTGGCCACCTGGTCGCCACTGGGGAAAGTGCGCATTTCAGGGTCGCGGCCCAGGTTGCCGACGATGATGACTTTGTTGATGGATGCCATGGTGGTGTCTTTGCCTTAAAGGGGTAAAAAGCGCCGGATGTGAGGGAATTCCAGGCGCCAAAAGGTGCATTGTGCCGCAACCGGGGGTGGCGCCAACCCCTGCTGCAATGCTGGATTCAGTGCCCGCCGCTGGCGTTGCGTCCTACGGGCCGCAATGGCCAGGTCAGCACCAGCCACAGGGCGGTCAAGGCGGTGGTGGTGGCAAACAGCCCGGGGGCGCCGGCCCATTTCACCAGTGCGCCGCCCAGTGCGCCGCCGGCAAACAGCCCCAGCGACTGCAGCGTGTTGTAGCTGCCCAGCGCCGCGCCGCGCACCGGCGCCGGCGCCATGCGCGATACCAGGCTGGGCTGGCTGGCTTCGAGTGCATTGAAGCCGCAAAAGAACAAAAACATCAGCGGCCCCAGCACCCACAGCGTGGGCGTGGCGCCGCTGGCCGAGAGCAGTCCCAGGCCCACCTGCACCAGCAGCACCAGGGCAATGGCGCCCAGCAGGGCGCCGCGCAGGCGACCGCGCCGCTCCAGCGCGAACAGGCCGCCCATGGCCCCAAACGACAGCACCACGGCCGGCAGATACACCTGCCAATGATGATCCTTGGTGAGCCCGGCCTGCACCAGCATGGCGGGCACGGCCACCCACATCGACAACTGCACGGTGTGCAGCACGAACACGCCCAGGTTCAGGCGCAGCAGATCGGGGTTGCGCCACACATCGGCCACCGGGCCGCGCGGGGCATTGCGGTGCTGGGCCGACTCGGCCGGCACCCACCACAGCACCACGGCCACGCCCGCCAGCGCCAGCGCGCAAGTCAGGCCAAACAGGCCGGCCAGTCCGATATGGGCCGTCAGCACGGGCGCTGCCACCAGGGCCACGGCAAACATCAGGCCGATGCTGCCGCCCACCAGCGCCATGGCCTTGGTGCGCACGGCGTCGCGCGTCTGGTCGGCCAGCAGGGCTGTTACAGCGGCCGACACGGCGCCTGCGCCCTGCAGCGCACGGCCCACCAGCAGCCCGGTGAGCGAGTCGGCCAATGCGGCCAGCAGGCTGCCGGCCGCAAACACCAAGAGGCCCAGCACGATGACGCGCTTGCGCCCGAACCGGTCCGACGCCATGCCCAGCGGCAGTTGCAGCACGGCCTGGGTCAGGCCATAGATGCCCATGGCCAGGCCCACCAGCGCGGGGTCATCGCCGCCGGGGTATTTGCGGGCTTCGAGGGCGAACACCGGCAGCACGAGGAACAGGCCCAGCATGCGCAGCGCAAAGATCAGCGCCAGGCTGATGCTGGAGCGGCGCTCCAGCGGCGTCATGGCCGTGGCGGGGGCACGGGTGGGCGAAGGGGTTGGGGGGGGCACGGTAGTGTCTGACACGCTCAAAGGGGGCCGTTTGGCCTGGTGTCGTTCAGCGCTCAAGTGTCGGAATTGCGCAAAGTCATCGGTGCGCAGCGCAAGGCGCGGGCCGCAGCCCATGCCGAGACATGGGCAAGGGCCGCAACGCGGCGCTGCGTTGCGAGGACAAGTGCAAACCGGCGGTTGGGCGTTGACACGACACTGGGCAGCAGAAGCGATAAAGCGCTTGATTGTCCGCGATCCGTGCGCGGGCTGCCGGGGCGCCGCCCTACATGGAATGCCCTGCGTCACTATCATGGTGGGTTTTTCTGCTTTTCTGGCCTGCGCCCCCACTGTGAATCCTTCCCTTCCCCTTCGTCCTGCTGACGATCAGCCTTCTGGTCCCCCGGGCCCTTACCTGGGCCATGCCCTGGCGCAGGCGCGCATCAGCATCCGGGGGGCGCGCACGCACAACCTCAAGAACATCGACCTCGACATTCCGCGCAACCAGCTCGTGGTGATCACGGGGCTGTCGGGCTCGGGCAAATCGAGCCTGGCGTTCGACACGCTGTATGCCGAGGGCCAGCGCCGGTATGTGGAGAGCCTGTCGGCCTATGCGCGGCAGTTTCTGGGGCGGCTGGACAAGCCCGATGTGGATCTGATCGAGGGTCTGTCGCCCGCGATTTCCATCGAGCAGAAGGCCACCAGCCACAACCCGCGCTCCACCGTGGGCACGGTGACCGAGATCCACGACTACCTGCGCCTGCTGTACGCCCGCGCGGGTACGCCGTTTTGCCCCGACCACGGCCTTGCGCTGGCCGCGCAGACCGTGAGCCAGATGGTGGACGCGGTGCTGGCCCTGCCCGAGGACACCAGGCTGATGGTGCTGGCGCCCGTGGCGCGCGAGAAGAAGGGCGAGTTCACCGAGCTGTTTGCGCAGATGCAGGCGCTGGGCTACATCCGCTTTCGCGTGGACGGCCAGATCTACGAGCACGAGAACCTGCCCGCGCTCAAGAAGACCGAAAAGCACGACATCGACGTGGTGATCGACCGCCTCAAGGTGCGTGCCGACATGCAGCAGCGCCTGGCCGAGAGCATCGAGGCGGCCCTGCGCGTGGGCGGCAACGAGGGCAATGGCCGCGTGCTGGCGCTGGAGATGGACACGGGCCAGGAGCACCTGTTCAGCGCCAAGTTCGCCTGCCCGGTGTGCAGCTATTCGCTGGCCGAACTGGAGCCGCGCCTGTTCTCCTTCAACTCGCCCATGGGCGCCTGCCCGGCCTGCGACGGCATCGGCCAGCGCGAGGTGTTCGACCCGGCGCGCGTGGTGGCCTTCCCCAGCCTGAGCCTGGCCAGCGGCGCCATCAAGGGCTGGGACCGGCGCAATGGCTACTACTTCGCGATGCTCGAAAGCCTGGCCAGGCACTACGCGTTCGACATCGAGGCACCCTTCGAGTCGCTGCCCGCGCCGGTGCAGCAGGCCATCCTGCACGGCTCGGGCGAGGAAGAAATCGCCTTCAGCTACATCATGGACAGCGGCACCTCCAAGGGCAAAGCGGTCGTCAAGAAGCATGTGTTCGAGGGCATCCTGCCCAACATGGCGCGCCGCTACCGCGAGACGGATTCGGTGGTGGTACGCGAAGACCTCGCCCGATACCGCAGCACCCAGCCCTGCCCCGAATGCCACGGCGTGCGCCTGCGCCGCGAGGCCCGCCATGTGAAGCTGGGCGAGGGCGAACAGGCCCGCGCCATCTATGAGGTGAGCCACGCCACGCTCAGCGCTGCGCACGCCTGGTTCAACGACTTGCAACTCACCGGCGCCAAGGCCGAGATCGCCGACAAGGTGGTGCGCGAGATCGCCACGCGGCTGCAGTTTCTGAACGACGTGGGCCTGAGCTACCTGAGCCTGGACCGCAGCGCCGAAACGCTGAGCGGCGGCGAGGCGCAGCGCATCCGCCTCGCATCGCAGATCGGCTCGGGCCTGACGGGCGTGATGTATGTGCTCGACGAGCCCAGCATCGGCCTGCACCAGCGCGACAACGACCGCCTGATCGCCACGCTGCAGCACCTGCGCGACATCGGCAACAGCGTGATCGTGGTCGAACACGACGAAGACATGATGCGCGCCGCCGACCAGGTGATCGACATGGGCCCCGGCGCGGGCGTGCATGGCGGGCGCGTGATGGCGCAGGGCACGTACGACGAGGTGCGCGCCAATGCGCAGTCGCTCACCGGCAAATATCTTTCAGGGGCGCTGTCGATTGCCGTGCCCCGGCGGCGCACGCCCTGGCTGCCGGTGCTGGAGCAGGCCGCGCCGGTGGCAGAGGCCAAGGCCAAGTCGCGCTTTCCGCAAACCGAGGCCAGCAAGCGCCGCGCCGAGCGCATGGCCGAGCACCACGCGCGCCAGGGCGCCGTGCAGGCGCTGCGCGTGGCGGGCGCCACAGGCAACAATTTGAAGGGCGTGACGGTGGACTTCCCGGTGGGGCTGCTCACCTGCGTGACGGGCGTGTCGGGCTCGGGCAAGAGCACGCTGGTCAACGACACGCTGTACAAAGCCGTCGCACGCCAGCTCTACCGCGCGCACGACGAGCCCGCTGCGCACGACGAGATCGTGGGCATCGAATACTTCGACAAAGTCATCAATGTGGACCAGAGCCCCATTGGCCGCACGCCGCGCAGCAACCCCGCCACCTACACCGGCCTGTTCACGCCAATCCGCGAGCTGATGGCCGAGGTCAACACCGCCAAGGAGCGCGGCTACGGCCCTGGGCGCTTTTCCTTCAACGTGGCGGGCGGCCGCTGCGAGGCCTGCCAGGGCGACGGCGTGGTGAAGGTGGAGATGCACTTTCTGCCCGACGTGTACGTGCCCTGCGACATCTGCCACGGTCAGCGCTACAACCGCGAAACACTCGAAGTGCTGTGGAAGGGCAAAAATATCGCGCAGGTTCTGGAACTGACGGTGGAAGACGCCGCCGCCTACTTCAAGGACGTGCCCACCATCGCGCGCAAGCTGCAGACGCTGCTGGACGTGGGCCTCTCCTACATCCGCCTGGGCCAGAGCGCCACCACGCTGTCGGGTGGCGAGGCACAGCGCGTGAAGCTGGCGCAAGAGCTGAGCAAGCGCGACACCGGCCGCACGCTCTACATCCTGGACGAGCCCACCACCGGCCTGCACTTCGCCGACATCGACCTGCTGCTCAAAGTGCTGCACCAGCTGCGCGATGCGGGCAACACCATCGTCATCATCGAGCACAACCTGGACGTGATCAAAACCGCCGACTGGCTCATCGACATGGGCCCCGAGGGGGGTGCGGGCGGTGGCAGCGTGGTGGGCGCGGGCACGCCCGAAGAACTGGCGGCCAACCCGGCCAGCCACACGGGGCAATACCTCGCGCGCTATCTGGCGTAGGGGCGGGCGTTGCGGCCTGGCGGGGCGCTGCGTCGATCAGCACCGCCAGCCGCCAGTGGGTCAGGGTGGGTTGGTGGTCAAAATGGCCTGATCAGCGACATATCTCAGACCCCGTTCGCCTTGAGCCCTTCGGCAGGCTCAGGACAGGCCCAGCCCGAACGGACGGGTGAGGCATCTGAGACAAGTCGCTATCAGGCAAAATGGCCTCAAGCGCTTATCCAGTAAGCGCAAACAGCTATTGAATTTGTAGTGATGGCCGTGTGCGCTGCAATGGTGCATGGCCCAGGCGGTTGCCGCCAACTTCGTCTTCCAGCCGGAACACCGATACCACCTGCACCAGGTCTTCGGCCTGGTTCTTGAGGCTGCTGGCCGCCGCCGCCATTTCTTCCACCAGCGCGGCGTTCTGCTGGGTGACCTGGTCCATCTGCGTCACGGCCTCGCCCACCTGGGCCACGCCCAGCGACTGTTCGTGGCTGGCTGCGCTGATCTCGCCCACGATGTCGGTCACGCGGCGGATGGCGCCCACCACATCGCTCATCGTGGCGCCGGCGCGGTCCACCAGGGCGCTGCCCTGGGCCATGCGCTCCACGCTGGCGCTGATGAGCGATTTGATCTCGCGGGCTGCCTCGGCGCTGCGCCCCGCCAGGCTGCGCACTTCGCTCGCCACCACCGCAAAGCCCCGGCCCTGCTCGCCGGCGCGGGCGGCCTCCACGGCGGCGTTGAGCGCCAGGATGTTGGTCTGGAAGGCAATCGAGTCGATCACGCCGATGATGTCCGCGATTTTCTGCGACGAGGCGTTGATGCCGTGCATGGTGTCCACCACCTGCGCCACCACCTCGCCGCCTTTCACGGCCACGGTGCTCGCGTTGGCCGCCAGCTGGCTGGCCTGCTGGGCGCTGTCGGCGTTCTGCCGCACGGTGGCGTTGAGCTGCTCCATCGAGGCGGCGGTTTCTTCCAGCGCGCTGGCCTGGCTTTCGGTGCGTGCCGACAGGTCGGTGTTGCCCTGGGCGATCTGGATGCTGGCCGTGGCCACGCTCTCCGAGCCGCCGCGCACATTGCGCACTACGTCGGTGAGTTGCGCGCGCATCTGCAGCAGGGCCTCCAGCAACTGGCCGACCTCGTTGGTGCCGTGGGCAATGGGGCCGCCGCTCAGGTCGCCCTGCGCCACGGCGCGCGACAGCTGCACGGCCTGCGCCAGCGGCTGCGTCATGGAGCGCACGAACACCAGAGCCATGCCGGTGGTGAGCGACAGCGTCGCAACCAAGGCCACCGCCACCCACAGCAGGCTCTGCTGCAGGTCGGCCACGCGGTCCTTCAGCGCCTGTGTCAGGTTGCCTGCGGCCTGGGTGTTGAGTGCATTGAGCGCTTCGATGGTGCGGGTGAAATGGTCGAAATAGTCTTTGGCCGGCAGCTTGAATTCGGTGGCGTTGATCACCTCGCCCTCCAGCAGTTGCAGCGACTGCGTGATCAGGCCCTGCAGTTCCTGGGTCTTGCCTCCCAGCGATTGCCGAAACTGCGGGTTGCGTTCGAGCGCCCGGTCAAAACTGCGCATGGTTTCGGCCTGCAGCTCGGTCACCCGCTGGCGCAGCACCAGCAGTTGCCCCTTGTCTTGCGGGGGCAGCTCGCCGCGCCCCAGAAAGCCCGAGCCCTGGGCCCGCAAAACGCCCAGCTTCTCGCCCAGCATCGGGGCATGCACCAACGATGCCTGGATCAGCGCATGCGTGTCGGCATCGGGGTCGGTCTGCAGGCCGTAGGCGTGCAGCAGGCCCTCATTGATCAGCATGATGGAGGCAATCAGCTGCGTGTGCTGCGCCGTGCTTTGGGCCGACTGCAGGCTGCGTGCGGCCACGGCCTGCTCCAGGGCTTTCCAGGTCTGCTGGGCCTGCGCCCATGCGGTGGTTTGCGCGGCGGGCACCTGGGCCGCGGCAAAGCTGGCCGCCACTTCGCCGATGGCTTTTTCCAGGGCATCGCGGGCGGCGGGCCGGCGCGCCGCCAGCACCTCGTCTCCGCCCAGCATGCCGGCCGACAGGCCCCGGTGCACCTGCATCAGCTGCACCACCTTGTTCAGCACGAGCGCGGGCGCGGCGCCCACGGATTCCTGCCGCGCCGCCGCAATCGACTGCAGTGAACTGCCCACGTAAAGGAATGTGGGCAGGGCGCTCATCATCAACCCGAAGGTGCCCAGGATCATGAATTTATGCAGCAGGCCAAGGCGATGGAGGAGAGACATGGCAAAAAGCGCACGCGCGCGCAGGTCGTGAAAACACAAAGGCCGAACCGGGATGACGGCAACGTTCAGACTGCAAACCCACGCGGAGCCTCACAATCGGTAACGCAATGTATGGATACTCGCACAAAGTGGTGTTGACTCAAGTCAACCTATGACGGCGGTGTGTCGGCGGCCATGGGCAACGATCCTGTGCGGCGTCTGCCGGAAAGTCGGTGGTCTGGGGCCTGGGGATGACCTGCATAACTCCCTGCGGTCTGTGGCAGCGGGGCCTCGGGCGATCCGCTGCGTTGCTTTTCTTGCCAATGGCCGGGCTATTGGCTGCAAAAAGACGCCTTGCGGCCCATCCCGATCCGCACTGCCACCGACGCGCGAGGGTTATGCAGGTCATCCCTGACGGGTGCAGGGGCTGGTGAATAATGGCCTGGCTGTCCCTTTTGCGGAGATATCCCTGCATGCATTCCATGACCTTGCGCTTTCTGGCTTCCTGTGGCGCGCCATCGGCATCAGGCCGTATCCAGGGCGGGACGGTCTTGCTCTGGGCCGACGAAGCCGGTCTGGCCTGCGCCAGCGCCTGGGCGCACTGTGCCTGCGCGACGGCCTTTGTGGGCAGCACGAGTTTTCCGCGGCCCGTCCGCCCCGGTGACCTGGTGGAGGTGGAGGCCCGCCTGGCCTACACCGGCAGCAGCAGCATGAGCATGGCCATCGAAGTGCGCGCGGGCAGCATCCAGGGCCGGGAACTGCAGTCCGTGACCCATTGCGTGGCGGTGTACGTGGCCGTGGATGAAGAAGGCCAGCCCCGCGCGGTGGACGCCTGGACGCCCGAGACCCCCGGCGACATCGCGCTGGCCCAGCGCGTCAAGGGCTGCATCGACGTTGCGCGCGCCGCGCAGTGAGCAATTCCATGGCGCCTCTGGCCGGGACGATGCGGGCCCGTGACCTTCTGGCCGCGTTGGCGCACGACAAGGCGAAGCAACAACGACATGGATGATTTGGAAATGGCATCACACGCTACCCGGCCAACCGCGTGGTGCTGGCCCTGGTGTGCGTGGCGCGGGGGCCGCGCTTTGGCATGAAACAGGCCTGTAGCGCGTCCGTTGCGATAATCCCGGTAGCAGCAGCCCGCATGGCGTGCTCCCTCCATGGGTGAAAGCCATCGAAGCAGGAATATGCACAGGGACTTGCGCAAACCGTGCCTCATCGTCTTGCCGCAGCGGGCTCTGACGGCGGGAGCGCATCCTTCTTGTGCCAATCGTGATCGGCTGTTCATGCGGCCTTCCAAAGACAAGAAAACGGCCGACTGCCGTTTCCAGGATGATTCGTCCCGGCACTGCAGCCGACCGCTTGCGCAAGGAAATCGATGATGACGAAGCCCCCGCGTCCGAAAACGACCGAAATCGCCTCCCGGGCCGCCCCAAGGCAAAAGCGCCCCCTGTCCACCATGCCCAGGACGGCGATCCAGAAGTTGCGGAGCGATTGCCGATGCGTTTCCTGATCGTCGAAGACGATGTCCTCCTGGGCGACGCCCTGGCCACGGGCCTGCGCCAGCTCGGACATCCCGTGGATTGGTTCGTCGACGGCGCCCAGGCCGACGCGGCCCTGTCGGGGGCCTCGTTCGATGCGGTGGTGCTGGACCTCGGCCTGCCCCGGGGCGACGGCATGACGTGGCTGCGGCGCTGGCGGGAGCGCGGGCTCAAGACGCCGTTGCTGATTCTCACCGCGCGCGACGGCGTCGAGCAGCGCATCGAGGGGCTCGATGCCGGCGCCGACGATTACGTGATCAAGCCCACCACCATCGACGAACTCGCCGCCCGGCTGCGTGCCCTGGTGCGGCGCTCGGCGGGCCAGGCGCAGTCGTCCTGGCGGCACGGCGCGCTGGAATACAACCCGGCCACCAAGGTGGTGCGCTGGAAGGGGGCGCAGGTCGAGCTGACCGGGCGCGAGCTGGCGCTGCTCGAAGCGCTCCTGGGCCAGTCGCAGCGCGTGCTGTCCAAGGCGCACCTGATCGAGAAGCTCTATGACTGGAGCGGCGTCGAGCCCGAGAGCAACGCACTCGAGGTCCACATCCATCACCTGCGCCGCAAGATCGACCCAGGCATCGTGCGCACGGTGCGCGGCGTGGGCTACGCCATCGGCTCGGGCGAGGCCGTGCCATGAGCCTGCAGCGCCGCCTTCTGCTGTCTCTGCTGATCTGTGCGCCGCTCGTCTGGGGCGTAGCCCTGTATTACTCCGTCAGATGGGCACGCACCGAGGTCAACGAACTCTTCGACGCCGAAGTGGTACGGCTCGCGCGCCAGGTGTTGTCGACACTGGGGGCCGGATTTCCGCAGGGGGCCGGCCAGCTGCCTGCGGCGCCACGCGCGGACGCCCCGGACGCCGGCGATGCCGACGTGCGCGACCTCGCCGTGGCCGTATGGGACCCCACAGGCCGCCTGGTGCTCTTCGACCGCGAAGGTGTCCAACTGCCGTACCAGCCCCAGCGCAGCGGTTTCTTCAGCGAGGAGATCGACGGCAACGCGTGGCGCGTGTATTACCTGCAATCCTTCGACGGCCGCTGGCTGGTCGCGGCCGGACAGCGCGTCTTCGAGCGCGACGAAATGGTCTATGGCCTGACCGTCTCGCAGGTCGTACCCTGGGTGCTGGTGCTGCCGGTCCTGCTGGCCCTGATGGCCGGCGCGGTCCGGAGCGCGCTGTCGCCGATGGCCCGGCTGACCCAGGAACTGCAGGAGCGCCCCGCCGGCGATCTGCAACCCCTCTCGGTAGACCGTGCACCGGCCGAGCTCCGGCCGATGCTGGGTGCCATGAACGGCCTTTTCGCGCGGATCGAGCAGATGCTGGTGCGGGAGCGGCGCTTCACTGCCGACGCGGCGCACGAACTGCGCACGCCGCTGGCGGTACTGCGCGCGCAATGGGACGTCGTGCGTCGCGCCAGCGGCCCCGCCGAGCGGGCCGATGCCGAAGACAAGCTCAGCGCGGGCCTCGACCGGATGGGCCGGCTGGTCACCCAGATGCTTGCGCTGTCGCGGGTGGAATCCGGAACCATCCCCGTGTTCGACGATGTGAACTGGACGCTGGTCGTCGAACAGGCGATGAGCGACTGCCTGGCGCTGGCGGAGCGGCGCGGCATCGAGCTGGCGTGCGAATGGCCGCCGGCCGGCCTGCCTCCGATGCCGCTGCTGGGCAACGAGCACCTGCTGGCCGTGCTGCTGCGCAACCTGCTGGACAATGCCGTGCGCTATGCGCCAGCCGGCACCGCCGTGACGCTGCGCATCGCGTCGAACACCATCGAGGTAGAGAACCAGGGGCCGGCGCTGACCGCCGAGCAGCTGGCCCGGCTTGGCGAGCGCTTCTACCGGCCCGACGGCCAGCAGGAGGGCGGCAGCGGCCTGGGCGTGTCCATCGTGCGGCGCATCGCCGAGCTGCACGGGCTCGAATTCCAGTTCGGTCCGCTCGCCGACGGATCGGGGGTGCGGGCGCTGCTGCGGTTTGGTGGCGCCCGCCGCTGAGCAGTGCCGCCCTTGCTGAGCCGCCTACTTCGCGCGGGCTTTTTCCAGTAGTTCCCGGACTTCTTCGCGCCGGCCCGTGTCGGCCACCCGCCGGCCGGGCCGTGGCGGCGCCTGCAGGGCGCGCTCCAGGTAGGTCACGGCTTGTTGCGGCTGCTTGGTCTCGACCAGGTATTCGCCGTAGAAGAAGTTCGGGTCGATGCCCTTCGGGTTGAGGGCCAGCGCTTTCTGCAGCAGCTCCTTTGCCTTGTCCTTGTCGCCGAAGCCGATCGGCCATCCCGGCACCTTGTAGTAGAGAACGCCCAGGCTGTTGTAGGCCGAACCTTCGAGCGCATTGCCGTCGATGGCGATCGCGGCTTCGTACAGCGACTTCGCCTGCTTCGCCAGGCCCAGTGCGCCCAGGCCGCCCTTCTCGCCGGCCCAGGAACTCACGACGATGCCTTCCCATACCAACGGCTCCGCGCGGCCGGGAAAGGCTTCGCTGACCTTGTGCGCCTTGGCCGAGAGCGCCTCGAAACCTTTCGCACGGTCGGCTGGCGGGCTCTGGTAGCGGATCGCCTCCCAGTCGTGCTGCAGGTCGCTCACCGCTTCGGCGACACCGGCCGGCTGCGCATGCGCAGCCGGCAGCATGCTCGCCGCGAGGCACGCGGCCAGGCTTCCCAGGAGCCACCGGCGCGACAGGGACTGGATGTGATCGATATGAATCATGGGGGGGTCCTTGTTGAAAATCAGAGTGCGCCGGGCATCGGTGAATGGCTGCCGGCTTCGGCGGGGTTGGCCTGCACGCCGCAGTCCAGCGACGGCGAGTCCGGGGCCGGCACGGGCGGCAGGCTGCGGCGGTGCTTGGCGAACGCGCCGTCCAGCAGCGCCGGGGCCAGCCCGTTGATGCGCGCGGCGAGGCTTTCCGGAAAGCCGAGAAACCGCTCGGCCGCGCCGCTCTCCAGCAGCTTGAGCAGGGCCTGCGCCGCGACGTCGGGGCTGTCCACCGCGGTACCCGTGGCCTGGTTGTAGGCGTCCACTGCGTCGCTGTTGAAGCGGGTGCGCGTGCTGCGCGGGCCGAGGTACTGCACGCCGATGGCGCTGTCGCCCAACTCGCGGCGCAGCGCTTCGGCAAAGCCGCGCAGCCCGAACTTGCTCGCGCTGTAGACGCTGTAGCCTGGCAGGCCCATGCGGCCGAGCACCGAGCCGACGAACACGATGCGCGCCTGCGCCAGCGTGCGCAGGTGCGGCGTCAGCGCCTGGGTCAGCAGCATGGGAACGAACAGGTTCAGGTGCAGCACCTGCGCCATTTCGGCCGCATCCAGCGCTTCGATGCGGCCGAAGCCGGGGACGCCGGCGTTGTGCACCAGCACGTTGCAGCCCCAGCCCGCGGCGGCGGCGGCCGTGCCGCCGATGTTCGACGTGTGCGCGAGGTCGGCTGCGTGCCACGCGATCCGGAGCGCGTCCTGGCCGGCGCCGTGGCGCTCGAGCTCCCGCGCCTGGGTCGCCAGCCGCCCTGGAGAGCGCCCCACCAGCATCACCGAAGCGCCAGCCTGCACCAGCGCCGTTGCCATCGCCTGGCCGATCCCGCCGCTCGCGCCGGTCAGCAGAACCCGTGCGTCGCTGAGCTTCATGGCGCTGCTTCCTGCGGCACCGCCAAGGCCGGCGCCTGGCCCGCCGCCGGCAGCGGAAGGCTGCGGAACACGTCGCCGTAGAGCCGGTAGAAGGCCCGCGCGGCGTGAATGATGTCGGCCTGGTCGCGGGGCGACTCGATCCGGCCCATCAGCACCTTGAAGTGCGCCGTGTGCACCTGGTCCAGCGTGCCGTGCGAGCGCAGGTAGCTGAAGGCCGCGTCGGGCAAGCCCAGCGGTTTCTGGATCTGGTCGGCGGCCAACAGCGCCAGCGACACGCTGGCGCCTTCGAGCACGTGGACCATGCCGAAGAAGCCCAGCGGGTTGCCGCGCGCGATGGTGTCGTAGGCATACGCCACCATCACTTCGGTGGCGTGGCCGGGGGCGCCATCGCGCACCGCATCCGCGTTGCCGCCGCAGGCGCGGATGTCGTCGAGGATCCACAGGTCGTGGCCCTGTTCCTCGTCGACGTACTCGTCCAGCGGCCCCTGGAGCCACTGCTGTGACGGCGCCAGCGCCGCCTTGCAGGCGTGCAGCAGCGGCACGGTGTGGTGCACGTGGTGGTAGGCCTCGCGCAGAAAGGCCAGGTAGCTGGGCAGCGAGACCTCGCCGCGCAGGCAGCCCTGGATGATCGGCGTGCCCAGCAGGCCCGCGCGGGTGTCGGCGGTCTGTTCGACCAGTCGTTCGTAGAATCCCATGAAAAATCTCCGGAGTCAGGCAGTGGTGCGCGGCGTCTGCGCGAGAGCGTCCGCGTGCAGTTGAAGAATGGCCGCGCGCTGGGGCCGGCCGTTGGCGGTCGCCAGTCCGGAGGCGGGGCCGAAGTCCGCGCGGCCGCGCACCCAGCGGGCGATCCGCGCGTAGTCGGGCAAGGTTTCGTTGGCCGCATCGACGGCGGCTTGCAGCGCCGCATCCGGCAGGTCGGCCCGCAGGGGCCACAGCACGGCGGCGAGCGCCGGCTCGCCGTCGCCGAAGACCACCGCCTGCGCGACGGCGTTTTCGCTGCGCAGCGCGGTCTCGACCCACTCGGGCGAGACGTTGCGGCCGAAGGCGGTGATCAGCACATCCTTCTTGCGCCCGCTGATGTGCAGGAACCCGTCGCCATCGATCTCGCCGAGGTCGCCGGTGGGCCACCACGCAGGCGGCGCCTGCGCGCTGCCCAGGTAGCCGTTGAAGAGGCTGCCTGCCACTTCCACCTCGCCGTCCGCGGCGATGCGCAGGCGTGCATGCGCAAGCGCGCGGCCGGCGCTGCCGGGCCGGTCGGCGCCCGGCAGGTTCAGCGTCTGCACCGATGCGCCCTCCGACAGGCCGTACCCCTCGTACGCCGCAATGCCAACCGCATGTGCCGCCTGCAGCAGCCTGGTCCCCGCCGCGGCGCCGCCGACGGCCGCCATCCGCAGCGAGGTCGGCGCGCGCTGCCCGCTCAGCCTCAGGTAGCCCGCCCAGGCGCGCAGCATCTGGGGCAGAAGGATGATGCTGTTCGGCTGCTCGGCCACCACGACCGCGTGGAAACGCGCCGCGTCGAAGCTCGACGAACCGGCCAGGCCCAGCTCGCCGAGCGGGCGCACCACGCAGGTCGCGCCGCGCAGCAGCGGGGCCGCCACGCCCGCGATGTTCTCCAGCAGCACCGCGAACGGCAGGGCGCAGAGATGGCGCCGGATGTCCAGCGGCTCCAGGGCCACGACCAGACTCTGGGCCACCTGGTGCATCGCGCTGTCCGACAGGCACACGCCCTTGGGGGCGCCGGTCGTGCCGGACGTGAAGGTGATCTTGGACGTGCCCTCGGGCAACGGCACGGCGCTGCCAGGCAGGCGCACCAGCGCGAGCGCCTGCCCGGCCACCAGGCACGGCGACGACGGCGCACCGGCCCAGGCGGCGGCCAGCGCCGGCGGCGCCAGCACCGTATCGACGCCGGCTGCGCGCAGCGCATGGCTGGTCTGCCCGGGCGTGAAGAACACCGGCAGCGGCACATGCACGACGCCGGCGCCCGATGCGGCCAGGTCCGCGGCGATCCAGGCCGGCGTGTTGTCCATCAAGGTGGCGAGCACCCGCGTGCCCTGCGCAACCAGGCGTGCGGCGAGCGCATCGACCTCGGCCTGCAGCGTGTCGAACGACCAGATGCGCGTGCCGTCGTCCAGCGCCGGGGCGTTGCCCCGTGCGGGCAGCTTCATGGCGTGCCTTTCGATGCCTTGGCGCGCCGTGCCATGTGGCGCAGGGCCTGACCGAGATGGCCGGCCAGCACCACGGGCGCGTGGTCGTAGTAGGTGCCCCAGTGCGCGGCGTCAGGCCCCAGCGCGCAAGAGTCGGCGATGCCCAGCGCAAGCGGCGTCACGCCGATGCGAACGAACAGATGCCGCAATTCCGTGGTGATCGTTCCCACCACCCACTGGAAGCCTTGTGCGTCCAGATGCGCGCTCAGCAGCGCGATCAGCCGCCGGCCCTCGCCCGCCCGGCCGGCGGCCAGGTTGCCGACCTCGACGATGCCGCGGCGCTGGGGCCGCGCGTCTGCCGGCGAGGCCAGCATGGCATCCACCGGCGAGGCCAGGTAGCGTTCCAGGAACAGCGGCGACTCGCCCGCGCTGCGATAGCCCGCGGCCGCGACGATCGTGCCTTCGTCCTGCAGGCTGACCAGCACCGGCGCGAAATGCCGGATGTCGGCCCCATAGCGGCGGGCGAACACGCCGTGGATGAAGCCTTCGACCTCGGCGCGCCGCGCGTCGCCGTGCCCGTGCACGGACAACACGCGCCGCGCGAGCGCGGCGTTGGCCGGCGCCGGCGCCAGCAGCGGCAGCGTGTCGCCATCATCGGGGGAAACAGCCATGCGCATACACTCTCCTTCCAGACCCACGGCAATCGGTGGGTGAGCTCAGGAAACGGATGGTGCGTTGCGGCGATTAAGCCAGCATTAAGCCGCCGATCAATGCAGGTTATGGGCCATGGCGCGCTATCTACAAGCTACAAGCGCCATGGCTGTGCCTATCGACGTATCGTGATGGCGCACAGCCTGCTTACCCTCACAGCGCCTCCCGGCGACATCGCGCTGGCCCAGCGCGTCAAGGGCCACATCGACGTTGCGCGCGCCGCGTTTTGGCATGAAACAAGGCTCTAGCGCTTGCTATTCAAGCGTATGAAGCTATATAAATAATAGCAAATCGGTGCGCGCGGGGGGGGGGCGCTTGTCAGCCGCACGCCGCCTGCAGCATGGCGCGAGTGCGCAGCGCTTCATGGCGCGCGGCGGTGGTGAAATCGTCCCCCCCCGAGGCATACAGAATGGCCCGCGACGAGTTCACGATGATGGGGCCGTCAGGGCGCAGGCCGGCGCGCACGGTGGCCACGGCATCGCCGCCCTGCGCGCCCACGCCGGGAATCAGCAGGGGCAGCGTGGGCGCAATGCTGCGCACGCGTTCAATTTCCTGGGGGTAGGTGGCACCCACCACCAGGCCAAGCTGGCCATTGCGGTTCCAGGGGCCTTGCGCCAGGCGCGCCACATGTTCGTACAGCAGGGGCTGGCCTTCGACGCTGGCCAGGCGCTGGTTCTGCAGGTCGTCACCGCCGGGGTTGGAGGTGCGGCACAGCAGAAAGGCGCCCTTGCCGTGGTAGGCCAGATAGGGCTCGATGGAATCGAACCCCATGAACGGCGAAAGCGTGACGGCGTCGGCGCCATAGCGCTCGAAGGCCTCCTTGGCATATTGCTCGGCGGTGGAGCCGATGTCGCCGCGCTTGGCATCCAGGATCACCGGCACCTGGGGTGCATTGCAGCGCATGTGCTGCATCAGCCGTTCGAGCTGGTCTTCGGCGCCATGGGCCGCGAAGTAGGCAATCTGGGGCTTGAAGGCGCATGCCACATCCGCCGTGCTGTCAACGATCGCGGCGCAAAAGTCATAGATCTTGCGTGGGTCGTTGCGCAGGCCGGCGGGAAACCGCGTCGGTTCAGGGTCCAGTCCCACGCAGAGCATCGAGTTGTTCTGGATGGATGCATTGCGCAGCATGTCGAGAAAGGTCATGGGGCGCAATTTTAGGCGGCCCCATCGGGGGGCGTGAGCGCACAGGAAAAAAGGCCGTCGAAACGGCCTTTTTTGAATGCCCCATGGGAAGGCAGGGGCGCTTCAGGGGCCGCGCCCTCAGGACGCGGTGGCGGCCCGCTTTTCGAGGATCTCGAACGCCGGCAAGGTCTTGCCTTCGAGCACTTCAAGGAACGCGCCGCCGCCGGTGGAGATATAGCCCACCTGCTGCTCGATGCCGTATTTGGCAATGGCCGCCAGGGTGTCGCCGCCGCCGGCAATGCTGAATGCGGGCGATTGCGCAATGGCCCGGGCAATCTCGCGCGTGCCATTTTCAAAGGCGGGAAACTCGAAGACACCCACAGGCCCGTTCCAGACGATGGTGCCGGCCGATTTGAGCTGCGCCGCCAGCCGCGCGGCGGTCTGGGGGCCGATGTCCAGGATCAGGTCGTCCTCGGCGACATCGGTGGCGGCCTTGATGGTGGCGGGCGCATCGGCCGCGAAGGTCTTGGCGGTGACCACATCGGTGGGAATCGGCACTTCGGCGCCGCGCGCCTTCATGGCGGCCATCACCGACCTGGCGGCGTCCAGCAGGTCGGGCTCGGCCAGGCTTTTGCCGATGGGCAGGCCTGCGGCCAGCATGAAGGTGTTGGCAATGCCGCCGCCCACGATCAGCTGGTCCACCTTGTCGGCCAGGCTTTGCAGGATGGTGAGCTTGGTGGACACCTTGGAGCCGGCCACGATGGCCGCCAGCGGGCGCTGGGGGTGGGCCAGGGCCTTGGTCAGGGCGTCGATTTCGGCGGACAGCAGCGGGCCGGCGCACGCAATGGGGGCGTATTGCGCGATGCCATAGGTGGTGCCCTCGGCGCGGTGGGCCGTGCCAAAGGCGTCGTTCACGAAGATGTCGCACAGGGCGGCCAGCTTGCGGGCCAGTTCTTCCTTGTTTTTCTTCTCGCCGACGTTGACGCGGCAATTTTCCAGCAGCACCACCTGCCCCGGGGCCACGGTCACGCCGTCCACCCAGTTGGCGAGCAACGGCACGTCGCGGCCCAGCAGCTCGGACAGGCGTCGGGCCACGGGGGCCAGCGAGTCTTCGGGCTGGAACGCGCCTTCGGTGGGGCGACCCAGGTGGCTGGTCACCATGACGGCGGCGCCCGCGTCCAGGGCCATGCGGATGCACGGAATCGAGGCGCGGATGCGGGTGTCTTCGGTGATGTGGCCGGCGGCGTCCAGCGGCACGTTCAGGTCGGCACGGATGAAGACACGTTGGCCCTGGACTTTGTCCTGGGCGCACAGATCGGAAAAGCGCAAGATGTTCATGGAGGAGGGGGGTCAGCGGTAGGAAGGGAATGGAATGAGGGCCACCATTCTAGTGAGCGAGCCTTTCGAGCTGGCGTGCCCGAGGCCAGCGGACGCCGTGGAACTGGCTTTGCCAGGCCACTGGCGGCGTCCCCCTCAGGGGGAAGCCGCGCAGCGGCTCAGGGGGAGCACGCTGTTCACCAGCCCCAGCCGATGTGCAGTGGCAGGTACACCAGCATCCCCACCACGATGGTGCCCAGAATGCCGCGGCGCCAGAAGTAGTAGGCAACGGCGCACAGCACGGCGGGCAGGCGCGCGTCTTTCAGCGTGGTGATGAGCTCGCCGTGCGACATGAGGATCTCGGGCGCAATGACGGCCGTGAGCGCTGCCAGCGGCGCATATTTGAGCCCGCGCTTGAGCCAGTCGGGCATGGGCAGCTCGCGTTCGGGGATCATGAAGAAGGAGCGCGTCACGATGGTGAGCACGGCCAGGCCCACCACTGCGACAAAGGGTTCCAGCCAATCCCAGCTCATGGATGCAGTTCCTCGCGCAGTGCCACCACATCGCCCGCCTCGACCTGTTCCAGCTCGTCGGCAGGGATCATGCTGTCGGCCGGCACCAGCAGCACCTCGGGCCGGTGGCGGCGCCGGTCCACGGCCTCGATCAGCAGGCCCACCGTGACCGCGGCGGCGATGGCCACCAGGATGTTGAGTTTGAGCGGCAGGGCAAAGGCGGCAATGGCGGCCGTGGCGGCCACCCCCGTGGCGAGCCAGGTGGCACGGTCGAACAGCAGCGACAGCAACACCCCCAGCAGCGCCAGCACGCCAGCGAACCCGAGCCCCCACGATAGCGGCACGGCGTTGGCCAGCAGGATGCCGGCAATCGAAGGCACCTGCCAGGCCAGCCAGTTGGTGGTGGCGGCGCCCCAGAAATAGGGCAGTTGGTCGGGCGCGGGCCGTGGCTCGGGGAAGCGCTTCATGAAGGCCACGAAGATGACGTCGCCGCTGAAGTAGCCAATGGCCAGGCGCTGGCGCAGTGGCAGGTGCGCAAAGTAGCTGCGCCACAGGCTGCTGAAGATCACGAAGCGCAGGTTCACGCACGACGCCGTGAGCCACACCACCCACAGCGGCGCCCCGGTGGCCAGCAGCGGAATCACGGCCAGCTGGGCGCTGCCGGCATACACCAGCAGCGACATGAAAATGGCCATGGACACCGACATGCCGCTTTTGACCATGGCCACGCCCGTCACCATGCCCCAGGCGGCAATGCCCAGCGAGGTGCCGGCCATGTCGGTGATGGCCAGGCGGAACGCAGGGTGGCGCACTGTCTGGCGGACCGCCTGCAGGCTCATGGCGCTGTCGGCGCGCCGGTGTCGCCGGGTGCTTGCTCGGCCCCCAGCACCATGCCGGGCTGCAGCGGGAAGCCGCGCAGGAATTCGGAGGCAGCAAGGCGCTTGCCACCGGCCCGCTGCAGGGTGGTCAGGCGCAGGGCATCTTCGCCGCAGGCCACGAGCACGCCGGTGTCATCCATGGATAAAATCTGGCCGCAGCGCTTATCTGGCAAGCGCTGATAGCTATGAATTTCATAGTCCCAGAGTTTGATGGTCTCTGGGCCCAGCGTGGTGCTCGCTCCGGGAAAGGGGTCGAAGGCGCGGATATGCCGGCCGATCACCTGCGCTGGCAGCGACCAGTCCACCGCGCTTTCGGATTTTTCGATCTTGTGGGCATAGGTCACGCCCTGCTCTGGTTGCTTGACAGGCTGCAGACCACCGCAGGCGGCCAGCTCGAGGGCCTCCACGATCAGCCGGCCGCCCACGACGGCCAGGCGGTCGTGCAGCGAAGCGGTGGTGTCGCGGGGGCCAATGGGCAGCTTTTCGGTCAGCAGCATGGCGCCGGTGTCCAGGCCCGCATCCATCTGCATGATGGTGACGCCCGTTTCCGCATCGCCCGCTTGAATGGCGCGGTGGATGGGAGCGGCGCCGCGCCAGCGCGGCAGCAGGCTGGCGTGGATGTTCAGGCAACCCAAACCCAGAGCCCCCACGCTCCCCGCTGCGCGTGGTTCGCTGCCCCCCAAGGGGGCCTTCGCGCCTTCGGGCGGCCGCGCGGCGCTCATGGCATCCAGCACCCATTGCGGCAGGATCAGGCCGTAGGCCGCCACCACCATGGCATCGGCCTGAGCGGCCAGCAGCGCCGCACGGGCGGCAGCGGCGTCTTCGGGGAATTTGCCGTCCAGGCGCAGGCTGCGGGGCTGGGCCAGCGCAATGCCATGCTCCAGTGCGCATTGCTTGACGGGCGAGGCCTGCAGCTTCATGCCCCGGCCCGCCGGGCGGTCGGGCTGGGTGAGGACGAGGGGTACGGTGAACCCGGCGCTCAGCAGACGCTGCAATGCCACGCGGGCGAATTCGGGGGTTCCGGCAAAGATGATTTTCATGAAGAAGGGTCGGGCGGCGGCTGTCGGAACGTGCTTGCGATCTCAGTAATCCCTGTCGTCATCGCCCTGGGGCTGGTCATCGGTGAAGGCCAGCCGGCGCACCGTGCCGGCGCGGTCGATGTGGATGTGGGCCATGCGCGGTTCATGGTCGTCCATGAACCGGTAGGTCCAGACGTCGCCGTCAAAGCGGGCAACCCGCTCCACCAGCGCGGGCGGGCCGAAGGTGCGCTCCACATCGGCCCGGGTCCACTGGTTCAGTGGGATGCCCGAAAAGCGGGCGAAGGTCAGCACCTGCTCGACGCGTTCAAGGCGCCCGGTGGCATCGAAGTCCAGGTGAAATACCCGGCGGCCGGCCGGCAGGGTGGAATAGAGCAGGCGCTCCGCGCCGCCTTCCAGGGCGCGCGCGCTGTACGGTGGGCCCAGCCGCGCAAGCACGTCGGCGCGGCGGGCTCCGGGCTTTTCCCAGTCGGGCGAGGCGCAGGCCGACAGCAACACCCCCAAAACCAGCGCACTGGCGCCGATGCCAAGACGGCGCAGAACGCTCACTCGCGTGCTTCCCGCTGCTGCTTGAGCATCTTGGTCTTGATGCGGTTGCGCTTGAGGGGCGAGAGATATTCCACAAACACCTTGCCCATGAGGTGGTCCATCTCATGCTGGATGCAGACGGCCAGCAGACCGTCGGCTTCGACGGTGCGCGACTGTCCCTGGGCGTCCAGGGCGCGCGCATGCACGGCCGCTGCGCGCTCGACGCCATCGTAGATGCCCGGCACCGAAAGGCAGCCCTCGTCGCCGACATGCCTTTCCGGGCTGGCCCAGACAATCTCGGGGTTGATCAGCACCAGGGGTTCGTTGCGTTCCTCGGAGACGTCGATGACCACGATGCGCTCGTGCACGTCGACCTGCGTGGCCGCCAGGCCAATGCCATGGGCGTCGTACATCGTGGCGAGCATGTCCGAAACCAGCGCGTGGATGCGGGCATCCACGGCCTGAACCGGTTGGGCGACCTTGTGCAGACGAGGGTCCGGGTAACAGAGAATGGGAAGAATTGCCATGGATGAAGGAGATATCTGTCGCTATTTTCGCCACTTTTGGCCCGTGCCGCAGCCCCCAGCCGCAATATTCGTTGCCCGATCAAGGGCTTGAGAAGAGAATCTCAGATGGTTTGTACGTATCTGCCCGGCGGCTTGCCTGGCGCAATCGACCGCGGCGCCAGAGAGGGGGCGTTTCACAATGCATCAAAAAAGGAACAACATGACGGCATTCACCAGCGTGCGGCGAATCGCCCTGGGTGCGTTGACAGTACTTGCCGGCGCTTTGCTCGCCATACCGGTCCAGGCGCAGAACTTCCCGGTTTCCAGTGGCCAGCGGGCCACGGCGCAACAGGTCGCAGAACGTGGCGTTCCTCTTTCCGAGCTGGCGCCGGGAGCTCCCGATACCTATGTGGTGAAGCATGGCGACACGCTCTGGGGCATTTCCGGCATGTACCTCCAGCGCCCGTGGCGCTGGCCCGAGCTGTGGGGCATGAACCTCAAGGCCCTGCCCAACCCCCACCTGATCTTTCCGGGTCAGACGCTGTATCTCGAAAAAGATGGCGGCTACGCACGCCTTCGCACCAGCGCCAGCGGCACGCCTGACACGGTGCGGGTGTCCCCGCGCACGCGCAGCGACAGCCTTGCCGACACCGCCCTGCCGACGCTCAAGCCCCATCTCATCGAGCCGTTCCTGGTGGAGCCGCTGGTGGTGGATGCCGAAGTGCTGCAGCGCGCGCCACGCATTGTCGCCACGGTGGATGAGCGCGTGCTGATGGCCGACGGCGATCGTGCCTATGCCCGAGGCGACGATTCCAGACCGTTGCGGGTGGAGCCGGGCGCGCCCCGCCACTACCGCGTTTTCCGGGATGCCATTGCGCTCAAGGATCCGCTGACGGGTGAAATCCTGGGCTACGAGGCCCAGTACGTGGGCAAGGCCGAGCTGGTGCGGGGCGAGTCGGTGGAAGAAACGGCCAATGGCAAGGGCGGTATGGCCTACGACTATGTGCCCGCCACCGTGGAGCTGTCAGCGACCAAGGAAGAGGTTCGCGCCGGCGACCGGCTGCTGCCAGCGCCAGCGCGCGCCTTTGTCAGCTATACGCCGCGTGCCCCTCAGATAAAGGTCGATGCGCGGGTGGTCTCGATTTATGGCGGCAACTCGGTGTCCTACGCAGCGCAGAATCAGGTCATTGCGATCAATCGGGGCACGCAGGACGGCATGGAAGCCGGTCAGGTGCTCCACATCATGACCCAGGGAGATCGCCTGAAGGACACAACGGATGCGGCCAGGACGGTGATCAAGCTGCCCAGCGAGCGCAATGGCCACGTCATGGTGTTCCGCACGTTCGACCGTGTCTCTTACGCCTTGATTCTTGAAATCAGCACCGGCGTGCGGGTGGGTGATCGCCTGGTCAATCCTGAATAAGGATGGAATCGGAGCCCGCGCGGTTGCCTCGGGCACGAGCACCTCTCCACCCCGCCCCTCCCATGGACCGCGATGAGCTTGCCGGCTGGTTGCGCCTGACGCTGACCCCGGGCGTTGGCAACGGGACCGCCCGCCGCCTTCTGGCGGCCTTTGGTCTACCTCCCGCCATTTTTCAGCAGCCCGAGGGCACGCTGGCGCAGTGCGTGACGTCCGCCCAGGCGCAGGCCCTGCGGCAGGTTCCGCCGGGTCTCGCGCAGCAGCTGGAGACCACCTGGGCATGGCTCCAGGGCCCGGCGCCCGAGGGCGCCGCACGGGTATTCCTGACGCTGGGCGATGTGCGCTACCCGCAGGCCCTGCTCGAGACGGAAGACCCGCCTCTGGTGCTGTATGGCATCGGGCCGGCAGCGCTGTGGGCCGCCAATCCTTTTCCTTCCGGCCGTTGCCTGGCCATCGTGGGCAGCCGCAACCCCACCGCCCAGGGCGCGGACAATGCGCGGCAGTTCGCCCGCGCACTGCATGCGGCGGGGCTCACCATCGTGTCCGGGCTGGCGCTGGGGGTGGATGCCGCCGCGCACGAGGGGGCGCTGGACAGTGCGTTGGCGGGCGCAGCCGTTCCCGCCACGATTGCGGTGGTGGGAACGGGGCTCGACAGGGTGTATCCCCGTCAGAACCTGGGGCTGGCCAGGCGCATTGCCGCCCATGGCATCCTGATCAGCGAGTACCCCTTGGGCACGCCGCCCCTGGCTGCGAATTTTCCCAAGCGCAACCGCATCATCGCGGGTCTTTCGCAGGGAACGCTGGTGGTGGAAGCGGCATTGGCATCGGGTTCGCTGATCACGGCCCGGCTGGCGGTGGAGCAGGGGCGTGATGTGTTCGCCATTCCGGGCTCCATCCATGCGCCCCAGTCGCGCGGATGCCATGCCCTGATACGGCAAGGCGCCAAGCTGGTCGAATCGGCGCAGGACGTGCTGGAAGAACTCCAGCTTTCCGCTCCCGAGGCGGCGCCGCAGCCGGCCACCCCCGGCGCGGCCCCGGCCGGACCACCCGAAAGTGCGCTGCTCCAGGCAATGGGATTCGACCCCGTTGGGCTGGATGCCCTGATGGCGCGCACAGGCATGGACACGGCGGCCATGCAGGTGGAGCTGCTGGAGCTGGAACTGGCCGGTGTCGTGGCACGGCTGCCGGGCGGATTGTTTCAGCGCATGGGAAGCGCCTGAACCGGGCGGGTCTGCGGACCGCCCAGGTCAGCCCAGCAGCCGTTCCGGGTTGGCGTCCAGCTTGGCCAGCGCGTCGCGCGTGGCGCGCAGGGTCAGGCCTTCCTCGTCCTGTGCCACCAGCAGCCCGGATTGCAGGTAGGCCGCCAGTCGGCGCAGCTGGATCAGGTAGCTGCTGCCGTCCGTGGCGGCAAAGAGGTGCAATTGCTTGCGCTGGCTCTGCCAGGCGTATTGCACCTGCGCCGACGATCCGTTGTGGTCCAGGGTGAACCACGTACCCCGCTGCAGCTCCTGGGCCCAGGCCACCATGGCATCGTCCACCGGCGCTCCGTTGTCGGCGATGACGTGGATGGAAGATGCATCGATACCGAGCATCATTTCGATGTTGTCGGCATTGAGCGGCATGTCGCCCAGCGCGGCATCCCCGATGAAGTCTTCCAGGTTGGCCAGGCGTTTGGCCATGGCGTCGATGTGGGACTGCGGAATCGAAGCCGTCTTGGACAGGAAGGCATCGGCCAGGGTATCGGTCAGCACCTTGATCTGGGCGTCCTGCGCTGCCCCGTCGATTCCCATCAACGCCAGACCCTGGCGCAGGCGTTGCAGCAGGCCGGGCAGGCTCTGGATGACCTGCGCCCGGTCGGCGCGATTGGGTTTGGCGCTGGCCGCCCAGACCAGATCGGCCGCAGTGCGTTTGAAGGTGACCGTATCGGCGTGCTGTGGGCCCTCGCGCACGGCCGAGAGGGCCAGCACCTCGGCCCAGGTCTTGAAGAGGAACTCCCGGATTTCTTCGCGCACCGGCATGTCGCGCAGCATGGTGCGCAGCTCGATCGTGTATTGGATGGCCAGCGTTTCCTTCTGCTCCACCTGCTGCGCCACGCTGACGAGGCGCGAAGTGGCCTGCTTTTCGGTCAGGAACTTCGACAGGAATTTTTCGAACTCGTCGTACACCAACTGAAAGACCCGTCGTCCGGTCTCGGGGTATTGCTCGATCACCTGCACCACACGGCGAATTTCCGCCTCCAGGGCGCTGCCATTGATCGTGGTGGCATCAAACCCCATGACGCACGCCCCCATGCGGTCAATGAGCTGACGGGCCGGGTGGGCGATGTTGCTGAAGAACTCGGGCTCTGCCAGGGCCACGCGCAGCACCGGCACCTGCAGGCGCGCAAACCACACGCGCACGGCGGGTGGAATGCGGTCCTCGGCCAGGATGCTCTGGAACATCAGCGCCACCACCTCGATGATGGCCTTCTCTCCTGCCGTCGAGGCCTTCTTCTTCAATTCGGTGGAACGCTCCCGTACCGCGCCCGCCAGTTGCACCACAGCGGCCGGGCTGTAGTCTTCGATGAGCGTGGCGACACCGCTGTAGTAGGTGTCGGCCTGGACACGGTGGGCCGTGAGGGCATGCGCCAGCGCAGCCGATGCGGGTGGTGCGTTGACCAGATCAAAGCCGGTGGCGGGCTGGGTGAGCAGCCGCCGCAGTTGCCCCATGACGCCCTGGGCCCGCAGGCGTGCACGCGACAGCGGGGTCATGCCGGTGGCGAAAACCGTTCCCATTCCCTGGGGCTGTGACTGCCTCGCAGGCGCTGGGCGCGCGGCGGCCATGGCCTCGCGGGTTTGCGCCAGTGCCTGCGATGCCAGTCCGCTCGCTGCGGCATCACTGCCTGCCACCGCACCGCCCTCGGTTCGGCGCACGCGCGAGCGCAGGTCGGTTTGCGGTGTGATGCCCTGTTCCACATAGAACACGTTCACGGCCTGGTATTGCTTTTGCAGCAGGTTGGCCAGGTCGCGCTGCAGGGGGTCCACGACGGTCAGCAGGTCGGTGCGCGGCAGGTCGGCCTTGCACCATTGCTCGACGACGAGCAGGCAGACGGCCTCGGGGCGAAGAATGTCATTGCTGTCGAGGTCCTGGCCCTCCAGCGACTGGGTTCGCTGCCGTACCGTATCGAGCTGGTGGCTGACCTGTTCAGTGATCGTGAGCGCCATGCGGGAGGCGGCGATCTTGTTTTCCACCACATCGTCGCTGAGCAACTCGAAGTGCCCGCCAGCGGCCTGGGTGCCGCGTGCCGTGCTGATATGGGGGTCCAGGGCGTCGCGCAAGGCCCGGTCCAGGTGCGCCACCCAGTCGCCGTGGTGCTGCAGATACAGCTGCCAGGCATCTCGCCGCGACTGCATCTCGCGCTGCGTGCCAGTCTGGGACATCAGCTGGGTCAGGAAATCCAGAACCGTCTTGTCCACGTCGGGCAGCCCGGCGCAGAGTCCTTCCACAAACTTCTGGCGCGCCTGGCGGGCCAGGCGGCGCTGCGGAACGGAAGGGGAAGGTGCGGGCATGTCTCAATGGTAGCGCGTCAGACCGTAGCTCCTGCATTGGGATCGTTCGGGTCTTCATCCTTGCGGGCCACCTTGACGAGGTCTTCCCGCTTGACGCCCAGCCACATGGCAATGGCCGCCGCCACGAACACCGACGAGTAAATGCCAAACAGGATGCCGATGGTCAGCGCCAGGGCAAAGTTGTGCAGGCTGGGGCCGCCAAAGAAGAACATCGACAGCACCATCGCCTCGGTGGAGGCGTGGGTGATGATCGTGCGGCTCATGGTGCTGGTGATCGCGTGGTCGATCACCTCGTGCGTGGTCATCTTGCGGTATTTGCGGAAGGCCTCGCGGATCCGGTCGAAGATCACCACCGATTCGTTCACCGAATAGCCCAGCACGGCCAGCACGGCCGCCAGCACCGACAGGGAAAACTCCCACTGGAAGAACGCAAAGAAGCCCAGGATGATCACCACGTCGTGCAGGTTGGCGATGATGGCGGCCACGCCGAACTTCCACTCGAAGCGAAAGGCCAGGTAGACCACGATGCCCACCACCACCATGGCCAGCGCCATGAGGCCGCCATGCACCAGTTCTTCGCCCACCTGCGGACCGACAAACTCGGTGCGCCTGAGCGTCACGGCCGGATCGGCCGCCTTGAGCGCGGCAATGACCTGCTCGCTTTGCTGGGCGGAAGTCACGCCCTTTTGCACGGGCAGGCGGATCATCACGTCGCGCGCGGTGCCGAAGTTCTGCACCTGCACGTCGGCATAGCCCAGGCCGGAGACAGTCTCGCGCACCTTGGCCAGTTCGGCGGGCTGGCTGTAAGCCACTTCCATCACGGTGCCGCCCGTGAACTCCACCGACAGGTGCAGGCCACGCGTGAGCAGGAAGAACACTGCCAGCGCAAAGGTGATGAAGGAAATCGCGTTGAAAACCAACGCGTGCTTCATGAAGGGAATGTCTTTTCTGATGCGGAAAAACTCCATGATTTCTATTCCTTGGTTGGAGTTTTCAGAGGACGCTCATATGCGCGCAGCGCATGTGATGCTGGAACTAGGAATTCCATGGTCTTCCTCCTTTATTATTCAGTTGGTCTTGGCCAGGGCGGTGTCGGCGTCTGGTTTCCAGACCTGGCCGATCGACAGGCTCTTGAGCTTTTTCTGGCGGCCATACCAGAGGTTCACCACGCCGCGCGAGAAGAACACGGCCGAGAACATGCTGGTCAGGATGCCGATGGTGTGCACCACGGCAAAACCGCGCACGGGCCCGGAGCCAAACGCCAGCAGCGCCAGACCCACGACCAGCGTGGTCACGTTGGAGTCCAGAATGGTCGCCCAGGCGCGCTCGTAGCCCGCGTGGATGGCCGCCTGCGGCGACATGCCGTCGCGCAATTCCTCGCGGATGCGCTCGTTGATCAGCACGTTGGAGTCAATGGCCACGCCCAGCGCCAGCGCCATGGCGGCAATGCCGGGCAGGGTCAGCGTGGCTTGCAGCATCGACAGGATGGCCAGCAGCAGCAGCACGTTCACCGACAGCGCCAGGGTGGAAAACACGCCAAACAGCCGGTAATACACGCACATGAAGGCGGCCACGGCCACCATGCCCCAGACCACGCTGTGGATGCCGCGCTCGATGTTGTCGGCGCCCAGGCTCGGGCCGATGGTGAATTCCTCGATGATCTCCATCGGCGCGGCCAGCGAGCCGGCACGCAGCAGCAATGCGGTGTCGTTGGCTTCGGCCGTCGTCATGCGGCCCGAGATCTGCACGCGGCCGCCACTGATTTCGCTGCGGATCACGGGGGCTGTGACCACTTCGCCCTTGCCCTTTTCAAACAGCACGATGGCCATGCGTTTGCCGATGTTTTCGCGCGTGATGTCGCGGAAGACGCGCGAACCCTTGGCGTCCAGCGTGAGGTTGACGGTGGGCTCCTGGGTCTGGCCGTCAAAGCCGGGCTGGGCGTCGGTGAGGTTCTCGCCGGTCAGGATGACCTGCTTTTTCACGATGACCGGCTGGCCGCTGCGTTCCAGATAGCGCTCCGAGCCAAAGGGCACGGGGCCCCGGCCGGCTTCTGCGGAACGCGCTTCGGTGCCCTCGTCCACCAGGCGCACTTCCAGCGTGGCCGTGCGGCCCAGAATGTCCTTGGCCTTGGCCGTGTCCTGCACGCCGGGCAACTGCACCACGATGCGGTCCAGGCCTTGCTGCTGGATCACGGGTTCGGCCACGCCGAGTTCGTTGATGCGGTTGTGCAGTGTGACGATGTTCTGCTTGAGCGCCTGTTCCTGCACGCGGCGCGTGGCCTCGGGCTTGATGGTGGCGCGCAGCCGCAATTCGCTGCCGTCGGGCGTGCTGGTGGTCTGCAGGTCGGTGAACTGGTCGGAGATCAGGTTGCGTGCCGCCGTCTGCGTGGCTTCGTCGCGCACCTTGATGTCGATGGCCTGGCCATCGCGGCTGATGCCGCCATGGCGGATGTTCTTGTCGCGCAGTGCGGTGCGGATGTCGCCGGCATAGGACTCGGCCTTCTTGGTCAGCGCGGCCTGCATGTCCACCTGCAGCATGAAGTGCACGCCACCGCGCAGGTCCAGCCCCAGGTACATGGGGCGCGCATGCAGGGCCGTGAGCCAGGCCGGTGAGCGCGACACCAGGTTCAGCGCCACGATGTACGAGGGGTTGGCCGGGTCTGGCACCAGCGCCTTCTGGATGGCGTCGCGGGCCTTGAGCTGGTTGTCGGGGGTATCCAGGCGCGCACGCACCGAGCCGCCATCGAGCGTCACCAGGTCGGGCGTGACGCCGGCAGCCTTCAGCACGTCCTCCACCCGCTGCTGCACGGCCGCGTCCACCTTGACGGTGGCCTTGGCCGACGAAACCTGCACCGCAGGCGCTTCGCCGAAGAAATTGGGCAGGGTGTACAGGGCACCTACCAGCAGCACGATCACCAGGATCGCGTACTTCCAGACCGGGTAACGGTTCATGATCGCGCTCTTATCTCACAGACAGCTTCATCAAAGGGCGGCAGGCCTCATGCCCGCCGCGGCCAGCCCGCAGGCTTGGCGGCTTACTTGACCGTGCCCTTGGGCAGCACCTGCGCCACGGCGCTGCGCTGGACCTGCACTTCCACACCATTGGCGATCTCGATGTGCAGGAAACCTTCGGACAGGCGCGTGACCTTGCCGATGATGCCGCCGGCCGTGGCCACTTCATCGCCCTTGGCGATGGCGTCGATCATGGCGCGGTGCTCTTTCTGGCGCTTCATCTGGGGGCGGATCATGACGAAGTACAGCACCACGAACATCAGCACCAGGGGCAGCATGCCCGTGAGCGAGGACATGATGTCACCACCGCCAGTGGCGGCGGCAGGAGCGGTCTGGGCGAAAGCAGAAGAAATAAACACGGACAGGACTCCACAAACGGATGGTCAAAATTCAGAAAAACCGCCAGCGGCAAGCGCCAAAGAGCCTGCCAGAGCGGAACAGGGCATTGTATGCGGCGCCCCGTCTGCCCCCCAAGGGGTAAGACCCAAGCCGGTGGCGGGTGTTTGCCAGGGCGGGCAGTCCATGCCTTGGGCGGCGAGAAATATATGCAAAAAGAACCTGTAGCGCTTGATGCGTATGCGCTGGAAGCTATTTTTTTAATAGCAAAAAGCCCGCGCGAGCGCGGGCTTTGCCGTGAAGGTGCAGCCGGTTCGCGCTGCTTCAGGCGGCCTTGCGTTGGGTGGGTGCCAGGGGCCCGGCGCGCCACTGCACCATCAGGCCGTCCCATTTCGGGCGCGCCGTCTTCAGGTGGCGCTCTTTTACGTGGCCGTAGCCACGGATGCCTTCGGGAATGCTGGCAATCTCCACGGCCAGTGGCAGCTTCTCGGGGGTGAGGCCCGCCAGCAGTTCGTCGATGCAGGCGCGGTATTCCACGATCAGCACGCGCTCTGTGCGGCGCTCGCCGGTCTTGCCGAAGATGTCCAGCGCGGTGCCGCGCAGCCCTTTCATCCTGGCCAGCACGGCAAAGGCGCTGCGTATCCAGGGGCCGAAGGGCTGCTTGACCAGTTCGCCCTGGTCGTTCTTCTTGGCCATCATGGGCGGCGCCAGATGGTGCACCAGCTTGTAGTCGCCCTCGAACATGGTGGCGATCTGGTTCGTGAACGCCTTGTCGGTGTGCAGGCGGGCCACTTCGTACTCGTCCTTGTAGGCCATGAGCTTGAAAAGGTAACGCGCCACGGCTTCGGACAGGCGGGTGGTGGTGCCCAGCTTCGCCTCGGCCGCCTTCACCTTTTCGACAAAGGCCTGGTAATCGGCGGCGTAGGCGGCGTTCTGGTAGCCGGTGAGGAACTCCACGCGCTTGGCCACCATTTCGGCGAGGGACGGCTTCTTGACGAACTGGATCACCTGCGCGGCCGCAAACAGCGCCTGCACCGACGCCAGGTCGTGCGCGCAGCGGCGGCCCCATTCAAACGCGGCCTGGTTGTTGTCCACCTGCACGCCATTCAATTCCATGGCGCGCATCAGCGAGGCGTGGGACAGTGGCACGCGGCCCTTTTGCCAGGCGTAGCCCAGCATCAGCGGGTTGGTGTAGATGCTGTCGCCCAGCAGTTGCACGGCCACCTGCTCGGCATCCAGGCTGCCCACGCCACCGGCGCCCACGGCCGCAGCGATGGCGCTGTCGCAGTTGGCGCCAGGGAACTGCCAGTTGGGGTTGGTCACGAACGCCGCCGTGGGCGTGCCATGCGTGTTGAGCGCCACGAAGGTGCGGCCTGGCTGCATCACGGCCAGCGTGTATTTGTGGGCCGCCACGATGGCGTCGCAGCCGATCACCAGGTCCGCCTTGGCGGTATCGACCTTGGTGGTGTAGATGGCGTCCTGCCGGTTGGCGATCTGGATATGGCTCCAGGTGGCCCCGCCCTTCTGTGCCAGGCCGCCCGCGTCCTGCGTGACCACGCCCTTGCCTTCCAGGTGCGCGGCCATGCCCAGCAGCGAGCCGATGGTGATCACCCCCGTGCCGCCCACGCCGCCCACCACGATGCCCCAGGCGGTTTCGGCCACGGGCAGCACCGGCTCGGGGATGGCGGGCAGGCTGGAGAGGTCGCCCTTTTTCTCCTTTTTGGGCTTTTTGAGCTGGCCGCCCTCGACGGTGACGAAGCTCGGGCAAAAGCCCTTGAGGCAGGAATAGTCCTTGTTGCAGGTGCTCTGGTTGATGCGGCGCTTGCGGCCGAACTCGGTTTCCACGGGCTCGACCGACAGGCAGTTCGATTGCACCGAGCAATCACCGCAGCCTTCGCACACCAGCTCGTTGATCACGACGCGCCTGGCCGGGTCGACCATGGAGCCGCGTTTGCGGCGGCGGCGCTTCTCGGTGGCGCAGGTCTGGTCGTAGATGATGGCCGTGCATCCCTGGAGTTCGCGGAACTCGCGCTGGATGCGGTCGAACTCGTCGCGGTGGAACACCTCGACGCCGGGCGGCAGGTCGTTGATCAGCTCGGGGTGGCCGGCGCGCACGGCGCTGCTGTCCAGCCGGTGCGTGCGGCCGTGGTATTTCTCGGGCTCGTCGGTGACCACGACCAGTTTGACCACGCCTTCGGCGCGCAGGCTGTGCGCGATCTGCGCCACCGAATGCCCCTCGGGCCGCTCGCCCACCTGCTGGCCGCCCGTCATGGCAACGGCATCGTTGTAAAGGATCTTGTAGGTGATGTTGACGCCCGCCGCGATGCTCTGGCGGATTGCCAGCAGGCCGCTGTGAAAGTAGGTGCCGTCGCCCAGGTTGGCGAACACATGCGCGTCCTTGGTGAATGGCGCCTGGCCCACCCACGACACGCCCTCGCCGCCCATCTGCGTGAAGGTGCTGGTGCTGCGGTCCATCCACACCGTCATGTAGTGGCAGCCAATGCCGGCCACCGCGCGCGAGCCCTCGGGCACGCGGGTGCTGGTGTTGTGCGGGCAGCCGCTGCAGAACCAGGGTGCGCGCTCGCCGGTGTCCACCTTCAGCTCCGTCATCGCGCGTTCGCTGGCCTCGATGATGGCGATGCGGGCGTCCATGCGGGCAATGATGTCGCCGGGCACGCCCAGCTTCTTCAGGCGCTTGGCAATCGCCTTGGCGATGATCGCGGGCGTCAGGTCGGCCTTGGCGCGCAGCAGCCAGTTCTGGCCGGGGTTGGGCATGGACCATTCGCCGCCCGAGTTGTCGCCCTCCACCTCGTCGAACTTGCCCAGCACGTTGGGGCGCACGTCGGCGCGCCAGTTGTACAGCTCTTCTTTCAGCTGGTATTCAATGACCTGGCGCTTTTCCTCCACCACCAGGATCTCCTGCAGGCCCTGGGCGAAGTCGCGCGTGATGGTGGCTTCGAGCGGCCACACCACATTGACCTTGTGCACGCGGATGCCCAGCTGGCGGCAGGTGTCGTCATCCAGGCCCAGGTCCACCAGCGCCTGGCGCGTGTCGTTGTAGGCCTTGCCGCTGGCGATGATGCCGAAGCGGTCGTTCTTGCCTTCGATCACGTTGTAGTTGAGCTTGTTGGCACGCACATAGGCCAGGGCCGCGTACCACTTGTAGTCCATGAGGCGCGCCTCCTGCTCCAGCGGCGCGTCGGGCCAGCGGATGTGCAGGCCACCGGGCGGCATCACGAAGTCCTCGGGCAGCACGATCTTCACGCGGTCGGGGTCGATGTTGATGCTGCTCGACGACTCCACCACCTCCTGGATGGTCTTCATGCCCGACCACACGCCCGAGAAGCGGCTCATGGCAAACGCATGCAGGCCCATGTCCAGGATTTCCTGCACGCTGCTCGGGAAGAACACCGGCAGGCCGCAGGCCTTGAAGATGTGGTCGCTCTGGTGGGCGGCCGTGCTGCTCTTGCTGATGTGGTCGTCGCCCGCGATGGCGATCACGCCGCCGTGCTTGGCCGTGCCGGCCATGTTGGCGTGCTTGAAAACGTCCGAGCAGCGGTCCACGCCCGGGCCCTTGCCATACCAGATGCCGAACACGCCGTCGAACTTCTTGCTTTGCGGGTACAGGTCGAGCTGCTGGGTGCCCCAGACGGCCGTGGCGCCCAGTTCTTCGTTCACGCCGGGCTGGAAGACGATGTTGTGGGCCGCCAGGTGCTTCTTGGCCGCCCACAGGGCCTGGTCATAGGTGCCCAGCGGCGAGCCGCGGTATCCGCTGATGAAGCCGGCAGTGTTCAGCCCCGCCGCGGCATCGCGCTGGCGCTGCAGCATGGGCAGGCGCACGAGGGCCTGCACGCCGCTCATGAAGGCGCGTCCTTCGCCCAGGGTGTATTTGTCTTCCAGGCTCACCGTTTCGATGGCCTTGCGGATGTGTTCGGGCAATGGGGCGTTCATGGCTGTTTCCGGTTGTGGGGCGCACACAGCTGCCGCCTTGTGGGCGGCGCCAGGCAACCTCGTGGGTGGCTGCGGGCAGTTTATGCACTGTGACGCGCTATGTGCTTTCGTTTTTATGCCACGTTTACCCTCGATTTAGGAAGGATCTTTCTTAGAATGGCCAAATCATGAATAGTTTGGACAAATTCGACCTTGCCATCCTGGGCGAGCTGCAGGCCGACGCCCGGCTGACCAACGCCGAGCTGGCCCAGCGGGTGGGTCTGTCGGCCGCGCCCTGCTGGCGGCGCGTGCGCGCGCTGGAAGAAGAAGGCTTCATCAAGGGCTACCACGCCGAGATCGACCGGCACAGGATCGGCCTCGGTGTGCTGGCCTTTGTGCGGCTGGATGCCGACCGCAACACGGGCAACCTGACGCGGGCCATGGAAGAGGCCATTCGCCAGATCCCCGAAGTGGTGTCGTGCCACTACATCAGCGGCACCGGCACCTTCGAGCTGCAGGTGGTGGCGCGCGACCTAGACAGCTTTTCGCTGTTTGCCCGCGACGTGCTGCTCAACCTGCCCAATGTGAAAGACATGCACACGAGCTTTTCGCTCGGCGAGGTGAAAGCCAGCGGCGCCCTGCCACTCACGCACCTGGCGCGGACACGCACCTGATTGCTATTTATTTAATAGCTTGCAGCGCTTGCTGGTAAAGCGCTTTCGGCTGTTTTGGTTCACATTCTGATCAGCGCAAACCCATGGGCCGCTGCGGGTCGTGAAGGCCGGTGCTGCGCCGGTGGGCCGGACGCCGCACAATGGCGGGGCATGCCCCCACAGCCTCCCCACGACAGCGCCCACGGCGTCTTCCCTGCAGCACCGCCGCCCACGGCCGCCTTGTCGCCGGCAGAAGCGGCCACCGCCGCCGTGGATGCTGAACAGGCCGCCACCGCCACACTGGGCGAAAGCGCTGCCCAGCGGGCCTCCCTTTCACCCCTGGCGCCGCTGTCGGTGCCGGTGTTCCGCATGCTCTGGCTCACCTGGGTGGCGGCCAACACCTGCATGTGGATGAACGACGTGGCGGCCGCCTGGCTCATGACCACGCTCACCACCTCGCCCATCCTGGTGGCGCTGGTGCAGTCGGCCTCCACGCTGCCCGTCTTTTTGCTGGGCCTGCCCAGCGGCGCGCTGGCCGACATCCTGGACCGGCGGCGCTATTTCATCGCCACCCAGTTCTGGGTGGCCGCCGTGGCGCTGGTGCTGTGCGCGGCCGTGCTGGCCGGCGGCATGACGGCGCCGTTGCTGCTGGCGTTGACATTTGCCAACGGCATCGGCCTGGCCATGCGCTGGCCGGTGTTCTCGGCCATCGTGCCCGAGCTGGTGAGCCGCCCGCAACTGCCTGCGGCCCTGGCGCTCAATGGCGTGGCCATGAATGCCTCGCGCATCATTGGCCCGCTGCTGGCGGGCGCCATCATCGCCAGCGCCGGCAGCGCCTGGGTGTTCGTGCTCAATGCCGTGCTGTCGGTCCTGTCAGGCCTGGTGATCATGCGCTGGAAGCGCACCCATGTGCCCAGCCCGCTGGGGCGCGAAAAGCTGCCCAGCGCGATGCGCGTGGGCCTGCAGTTTGTGCGCCAGTCGCCGCGCATGCGGGCCGTGCTGTGGCGCATCGCCCTGTTTTTCCTGCACGCCACGGCGCTGATGGCCCTGCTGCCGCTGGTGGCCAGGGGGCTCGACGGCGGGGGCGCGGGCACGTTCACGCTGCTGCTGGCCTCCATGGGCGCGGGCGCCATCGTGGCCGCCATGTTCTTGCCGCGGCTGCGCCAGGCCATGGCGCGCGATGTGCTGGTGATGCGCGGCACGCTGCTGCAGGCGGCCGCCATGGCGGTGATGGCCATTGCGCCCAATGTCTATGTGGCCGTGCCCGCCATGGTGCTGGGAGGCATGGCCTGGATCACCACGGCCAACTCGCTCAGCGTGTCGGCCCAGCTGGCCTTGCCCAACTGGGTGCGCGCGCGGGGCATGTCGATTTTCCAGATGGCCATCATGGGCGCCACCGCGCTGGGGGCCGCCGTGTGGGGGCAGGTGGCCACGGTAACGTCGGTGCACCTGAGCCTGGCGGTGGCCGCACTGACGGGCGTGATCGCCATGGCCCTGGTGCAGCGCCTGGTGACCGACCGCCACATGGAAGAGGACCTGAGCCCCTCGCAAGCCTTCAAGGCGCCGGTGGCGGCCACGCCGCCGCAGGCCGGGCGCGTGGTGGTCACCATCGAGTACACCATCGACCCGGCGCGCGCCGCAGAATTTCGCACCCTCATGCAGGAAAGCCGCCGCAGCCGCCTGCGCCAGGGGGCGCTGTCGTGCGACTTGCTGCACGACCTGACCGACCCGGCGCGCTATGTGGAGCAGATCGTGGACGAGTCCTGGACCGAGCACCTGCGCCGCTTCGACCGGGTGACCGCCTCCGATGTGGCGCTGCGCGAGCGCAAGCTGGCCTTCCACCGGGGCGAATCGCCCCCCGAGGTGGTGCGCTACCTGATGGAGCGCTGATACGACGGCGGGGCTTGGCATCGCCGCCCAAAAAAGCTCCTGAAACAATAGCTTCTGGCGCTTATCCAACAAGGGCTAAAGGCCATTTAGCCCAAATATTGAGCACAAGACCTCCCATGGAAACACTGTGCTGCGGCCCGTTCAGCGCGGCCACAGGGCCCACAGGCGCAGCCCCTGCTTGAGCCGCCCGGCCAGTTCGCCCGCCTCGGGGCCCCAGCCCGCGAAATAGTCGGCCCGCACCGCGCCCACGATGGCGCTGCCGGTGTCCTGCGCCATCACCAGGCGCTGCATCGAGACCTGCGGGCCCTTGGACGCCAACCACACCGGCGTTCCATACGGAATGCTCTGGCGGTCCACGGCAATCGACCGGCCGGGCGTGAGGGGCACACCCTGCGCGCCGCGCGGGCCGAACTGGGCGTCCAGCGGGCTGAGGGCTTCTTCGCGGAAGAACACGTAGCGCGGGTTGCTCCACAGCAATTCGTTGGTGCGCTGCGGGTTTTGCGCCAGCCAGGCGCGGATGCCGGGCCAGGTGGCATCGCGCGTCGCGCCCTGGTCCAGCAGCCAGCGGCCCACGCTCTGGTAAGGCTGGTCGTTGGTGCCGGCATAGGCCACCCGCGTCGTGGTGATGCGGCCATCGGCCTCGGTGATCTGCAGGCGGCCCGAGCCCTGGATGTGCAGCACCATGGATTCGACCGGGTCGCGCAGCCAGGCAATCGCGCGCCCCTGCAGCGCGGCCTGGGCCTCGGGCAGGGTGTCGATCTGCTGGCGCGTGAACCAGGGCTTGCGGGCGCCGTGCCCGGCGGGCAGGCCGTACACCGGCACGGTGTAGCCGTTGCCGGGCTGGCGTGCGGCGTCGATCATGGGCTCGTAGTAGCTGGTCAGCAGGCCTTCGGCATTGCCGTCGGCGGCTTCGACGCGGTAGGGCTGCAGGCGCCGCACCATCCAGGCGCGCTGCTCGTCGGCGCTGGCAATGCTGAGCTGGCGCACTTCGCTGCACAGGGGGGCAAAAGCGGGCGCCGGGCGCTCGCACCCCTTGATCCAGGCGTTCCAGGCTTCGTGCAGGGCGTCGTCGGCAAAGCCGGGCAACTCGGCCCAGCGCACCGGCACCCAGCGGCTCCTGGGTTGCGCCAGGGGCGGCGGCAACGGCGCGGTGTCACCCGGCATGGCCTTGTCGCCCGGGGCCGACGGCGTGGGGATGGCCCCTGGCCGCGCGGGGCTTGGCGCGGGCGCGGTGGAGCAGGCCGCCAGCGTTCCTACAATCAGCGCCGTCATCACAAGGCGCAGGAGTGTCAATTTCATGGGGCTGATTTTGCTTGAAGCGTTGCTGGCGCTGGTGGTGCTCGCGCTGATTGTCTGGTGGACGATGTTTTCCGGGCGCAGACGCGGTGAACTGGCGCCGCCGCCGGACAAGGATTCCGACCCGCCCGCGCCGTGAGCGCAGGGTGGAATTCGCAGGCTTTCGTCCTACACAGGGCCCGCTTGCTGGCCGATACCCTTGTTCCGGCGTAGAGTGAACACTGCCGACTCAACATCGGATTTGCATTCCGTCCCATCATTTACAAGGAGCCTAGCCATGCGCAAATACTTTATTCCCGGCGTCGTCGCCGTTGTCGTCCTGGCCACCGGTTGCGCCGAGATGACCGATACCCAGCGCCGCACCGCCACGGGTGCCGGCGTGGGTGCGCTGGCCGGTGCCGTGCTCAGTTCGGCCACGGGTGGTCGCGCGGGCACGGGCGCCGTCGTGGGGGCCGGTGTCGGCGCCCTGGGCACCTACATCTGGTCGCAGAACATGGAGCGTCAAAAGCGCGAGATGGAGCAGGCCACGCAGGGCACGGGCATTGCCGTGACGCAGACGCAGGACAACCAGCTCAAGCTCGATATCCCGAGCGACATTTCCTTTGCCGTGGGCCGCTCGGACATCCAGTCCAACTTCGCACCGGTGCTCGACCGGTTCGCCGAGGGCTTGCGCAACAACCCGAACACCGATGTGCGCATCATCGGCCACACCGACAACACCGGCAGCGATGCCGTGAACAACCCGCTGTCGCTGGACCGTGCGGCCAGCACGCGCAATTACCTCACGGGCCGGGGCGTTGATGGGCGCCGCATTGCGATCGAAGGCATGGGCGAGCGCCAACCCATTGCGACCAACGACACGGCCCAAGGCCGCAGCCGCAATCGCCGGGTCGAGATCTATGTGGGCGAGCGCCCCCGCGGCTGAACGCCTGGCCTCTCGGTAGACACGGGCGCAGCGGTCTCAAGGACCGGTGCGCAGCAGGTTGGCCAGCTCCACCGCTGACTTGACCTGCATCTTGTCGAACACCCGCGAGCGGTGCACTTCGACGGTGCGCACGCTGATGTCCAGCTGATCGGCAATGAGCTTGTTGGGCAGACCGGCCACCACGAGGTCCATCACATCGCGCTCGCGCTCGGTGAGGTCGTGCAGGCGCACCTGCAGGCTGCTGCGCTGGCGCAATTGCTCCAGGTGCGCGGCCGACTGTGCCAGTGCCTGCTCGATGCGATCGACCAGTGCGTTGTCGGAAAACGGCTTTTCGTAGAAGTCGAAGGCCCCGCGCTTGACCGCATCGACCGCCGTGGGCACGTCGGCATGGCCGGTCAGGAAGATCACGGGCATGGCGGCCAGGTGGCCCCGCGCCAGCAGCAGGTCGAACAGGGCCAGGCCACTCATGCCAGGCATGCGCACGTCCAGCAGCAGACAGCAAGGCTGGTGCGGCCCAGGGCGGGCCTGCCGCATTGCGTCAAAAGCCTCGGCGCTGTCGAAGGATTCGCTGAGCAGGCGGCGTGAGCGCAGCAACCAGGCGAGCGCTTCGCGCACGCCCGCGTCGTCGTCCACGATGTACACAATAGCGTCGGATACGGGTTCCATCAGGGGGCGGGAGATTGGCTGACAACCGGCAGGGTGAAGGTGAATACCGTACCACGCGGCGCATGGGGCTCGTAGGCAAGAAAGCCGCCATGCTGCTCGACCACCGTGCGGCACATGCTCAGACCCAGGCCCATGCCTTCGGCGCGCGTGGTGAAGAACGGCGTGAACAGCTCCTGCGCCACCTCGGGCGCGATACCGACGCCGCCATCGGTCACCGAAAATTCCAGCCAGCCGCTGTAGGCATTGGATGCGCCCCGCCGCACCCGGATGTTCAGGATGCGCGGGTGGATGGCCGGGTCGTCCATGGCCTGCATGGCATTGCGCGCCAGGTTCAGCAACACCTGCTCGACCATGGTGCGGTCGCACAGTGTGCGCGGCAGATGGGGCTCCACCGAGGTCTGCACGCGCACGCCGAGCTTGCGGGCCTGCAGGCTGATGATGGGCAGGATGGCGTCGAGCAGCTCCTGGGGGTTCACGGCCTCGCGGGTCTGGTCGCGGCGGCGAACGAAGTCGTGCACGCTCTTGATCACGCGTCCGGCGCGCTCGGCCTGGCGGGCAATGTGCTGCATCGCCATGCGCACATCCTGCAGGTTGCCGGGTTGGGCCGCGCCGGGGTCGCTGGAATCGAGCAGGTTCAGCGAACCGGTGGCGTAGCTCGAAATGGCCGCCAGCGGCTGGTTGAGCTCGTGGCTCAGCAGCGAGGCCATTTCGCCCACGGTGGCCAGCCGCGCCGTGGCCTGCAGGCGTTCCTGCGAGGCGCGGGAGAGCTCTTCGATGCGGCGCTGTTCGCTGATGTCCAGAAAAGCACTCATCCAGCCGGTGTGCAGCCCCTGGGCATTGATCAGCGGCGCCTCGATGATCAGCACCGGAAAACGCGTGCCGTCCTTGCGCATGAAAACCGATTCGAAGCCCTCGCGCGGCGGCATGCCGCCGGCAAAGCGCGTGGCCTGGCGCTGCCGGTATTCTTCGGCGAGTTCGGGCGGCCAGTAGGGCGCAGACGTGCTTTGTCCCAGCAATTCCTGCGCGCTGAATCCCACCATGGCGCAGAACGCGGGGTTGACGTAGGTGATGCGTCCCTGCAGGTCGCGCGCGCGCAGGCCGGTCACCAGGGAATCTTCCATGGCCTTGCGAAAGGCGAGTGCATCCGCCAGGTCGCGCTCCGCCTGCAGCCTGCGGCGGTTGTCGCGCACCAGCACCACCATCACGGTCACCAGCGCAATCGACATGGCGGTGACCAGCGCGGTCAGCACGTTGGGAAAGAGGTTGGGTGCGCCGTGCCAGCTGTCCATGCGCAGCACCAGCGTGGTGCCCGGCAGGTCGAGCAGCTGCTGGGCCGTGAACATGCGCGTGCCGCGCCGGGCTGCGCCCAGCACCGCCAGCCGGGTGCCATCGGCCTCGGTGAATGAGGCCTCCTGACTGCGCGTCAGGTTGTGTCCCACCAGGTCCACCAGCATCTCCTGCAGGGCGTAGGTGGCCACCAGGAAGCCAGCGGGGCGTCCGGCGCGGCTGAGGGGCAGGCACAGCTCCATCATCTCCGAGCCCAGGCCGTTGCCATGGGGCTGGAAATAGCTGCTTGAATAGGCGGGTGCGCCCAGCCGGCGGGCATTGGTGCAGGCCAGCGCCGCGTCGGAATGCGCGCCCTCGCGGCTGGCGGTGTCCCACGACACGGGGCGGTAGGGGGTCTGGGCGTAGGCGCGCAGGCGCAGGTTGGCGTCCCGCCACTCGAGGCGCACCAGTTCGCGGCGTTGCCGCAGCAGTTCAGCTGCATTGACCTCCCAGGCCAGCAGGCCCGGGTCGCCCGCCTGGAGTGCCTGCAGGCTCTGCACGTTGCGCGAGAGCGCGGTGCGGATGTCGGAGCCCGCGTCCGCGGCGTCGCGCTCCAGCCGGGACTGCACCTGGCTGGCCTCGTAGCGCCCGGCCAGCCACACCAGCGTGACCAGCATGGATGCCACCAGGACCACCAGCAGGGTCCACAGCGACCACCGGCGCCAGGCGCTGCGCCAGCGCTGCCAGGGCGTGCGGGTGCGCGGCGGCAGCGTCACAGGACGCGGTGCTCGAGCGCGGGCAGCTGCGCGCGCACCTGGCGCACGCGCCCGGCATCGAGCTCGCCCAGCACCACGCCCGGGCCCTGCGCCAGTGAGTGGATGATCTGCCCCCAGGGATCGACCAGCATGCTGTGCCCCCATGTCTGGCGACCGTTTTCGTGCAGCCCGCCCTGCGCGGGGGCCAGCACATAGGCCAGGTTTTCCACTGCGCGTGCGCGCAGCAGCAGTTCCCAGTGGGCCTGCCCGGTGGTGTGGGTGAAAGCGCTGGGCACCAGCAGCAGCTCGGCCCCCGCATGGGCGTGCAGGCGGTACAGCTCGGGAAAGCGCAGGTCGTAACAGACGCTCAGCCCGATGCGCCAGGTGTGGCCCGTGCGCGATGGCAGGTCGAAGTGCACCGGCGTGGCACCCGCCTCGATCACCCGGCCCTCGTCGAAATGCTCGCGCCCGTTGTCAAACCGAAAGAGGTGGATCTTGTCATAGCGCGCTGCGCATTGGCCCGAGGGGGCATACACCAGCGTGGTGTTGTGCACGCGCGCCGGATCGGCGGTTTGCATGGGCAATGTGCCGCCCACCACCCACATTTGCAGCTCCTTTGCAGCCAGGGCGAGAAACGTCTGCACAACGCCATCGCCCGGGGTTTCCTGCAATGCCAGCTTGTCGGTGTCGCGCAGCCCCATGGCACAAAAATACTCGGGCAGCACGGCCAGTTCGGCCCCGGCCGTGGCGGCCTGCTCCAGCAGGCGGCGGGCCATGACCAGGTTGTCCATGCGCTGCGTGCCAGAGACCATCTGCAGGGCTGCGACTTTCATGAGGGCTCTCCCGTGGACGGTGTAGGTGTCTTGGGCACTTGCGCCGCACCAGGGGGCGCGGGGGCGCCGCCCGATTCCCGGCTGCGCCGGGGACTGCGCACGATGTGCGGGTCCGTCCAGGTGCCACCAATCTGAAATTCCTGGGTGGCGGCCTCGATCAGGGGGCCGCGCAGAAACACCTGGGCCAGAAAGCTGCCCAGTCCGACGACCGGGTTGATGGCCGTGGCAACCAGTGAGGCGGTCATGGCATTGATTTCAGGGACGACCACCACATGCAGGTCCTGGGTTTCGTGGTCTATGTCGGCACTGCCCTCCATGAGCACGGCCGCGTTGACCCCCTTCATCTGCAGGTTGTTGGTGATGGCGACACCCTGCTCGATGCGCACGTCGCCCCGCACGAAGTCGAATGCGAAGCCTTCGCTGAAGACGTCGCGGAAATCCAGCGTCAGGCGGCGTGGCAACGACTGCAGGCTCAGCACCCCGAGCAGCTTGGCAAGCCCCGGATCTGCCTTGAGGAACTGGCCGGACTCCACATTCAGGTTGATCTGCCCCGTCATGGAGCGGTAGTCCGGGCTCATGGGCTCGCCTATCCACGCCACCTGCCCTTGCATGCGCCCCTTGCCGCGGCGCACCACGTTTTCCATGCCAAAACGGGCCAGCAGACCGCCGGAATCGCGGATGTCGAGTTGGAAGTTCATTACCGTGCGGCGGCGCAGCGCTTTTCCGCTGCTTGCCACCACCCCCCAGTTGCCGCTGCCGGTGAAGGTGGCTTCGGGCGTCATGATGTTGAACTTGCTCAGCCGCCACTCGCGCTGGGCCGCATCCCCGCCCCGGTTTTGCGCTTCGATCTCCACGCGCCCGAGTTGGCGGCCGTGCAGCTCAAAGTCGTCCACCACGATGTCCAGCGCGGGCATCGTGCCGGGCTGCTCGTCCAGCAACGCCTCGAACTGCGTGGCAACGCTTTGCGGCAGCTTCATGCGCGCCAGGCGGGCAAACACGCGGCCCGTTGGGTTGTCCCGGGGGCCTGCCTGCCGGTATTCGAGATAGCCGTTGAGTTCATTGGCGTCCAGGTTGGCACGCCAGGTGGAGCCGTCCCGCGAGCCGCCTACCACTAGGTTGTGCAGTGTGCGCCCCTGCACGGTGAGCGTTTGCGCGCGCACGGCGGCGGCGGTGGGCAGATAGTCTTGCGCCGTGCTGTCAGCCTTGGTGGTGACGGCAGGGGTGCCGGCGTCGGTGGGGGTTGCCTGTGCCAGCACCTTTTCCCAGGCATCCACGTCAATGTGTGCCGCACGGATGTTGGCCGCCACGCCGTCCACCGGCATGGGTGCTGTTTCGCCGGCGGCCAGACCGATGCCGATGGCGCCGCGCACCACGCGCGTCTGGTTGCCCTGGTGCTCTCTCAGGTAGCTGACCGATCCCAGCGGGCCAAGGTCCAGGGTCAACTGGTCGCGCAGGGGCGGCGGGGCAGTGCCTGCCATGACCGCGGCCATGGATTCCCGGGCCACCTGGGTCTCAAAGCGCACTGGCAACACGGCATCGGCGGTCTTGGCCAGCGGTGCGGGCAGCGCGAGGCCCAGTCCCTGCAAGGTGGTGGTGACCCGTATCTCGGGAATGCCCCGGCGAAACGCGAGTGCCAGCGTGTAGGGCGTGCTGCCCGTGGCGCTGCGGGCCAGTTGCGAAAGCATGCCCAGCTGCCGCGCCTGCTGAAGCCCCTCGGCAGTGGCCGTGCCTTGTGCCCGCACTTGCACGGCGGACTCGGTCGGGGCGGCACCGGCAGGCAGCGCACGCATTCCGCCCTCCAGGCGCAGGTCGCCGCCCAGCGCGCGCGCCTGCACCCCGGTCACGGAGAAACCGGTGTCGGTAAATTGCACGTTACCGCGTGCGCGCGACAGCAGGGGCGTTTCCGGGGTGATCTGCACATCATTGCCCGGCAGCACCACACTGCCCTGTACTTTTGATTTTTCGATATCGCTGATCGGCAGGCTCAGCCGCAGCTGCAAATCGGCATTGCCCGTGCCGCTGGCCTGGTCGAGGGCATGGCCTGTCAGGCGCGATAGCGGGGACGTGCGCAGGATGGTCAGCAGTTCGGACAGCGGCCCGCGCGCATCGGCGTTGACCGCGACCACGGAGTGGGACAGATCGGGAATCTGCGCCTCCACCTTGGCCAGCCGCACGCCCGGTGTGCCGGCAAAACCACCGGTGGCCCCGCGCACCTGCATGGACGAGCGTTCGAAAACCAGTTCGCCCGCCAGTTGCGTCAGCGCCGGCCAGGGCAGTGCGCCACCAGGCTGCAGCCGGGGTGGAACGTAGGCATAGGTCACATCCTTGACGCGGGCTGCAATGCGGAAATCTCCCTGCCGGGGATCGTTGAAGGGCAGCTCGTGCAGGTCGCCCTTCACCCGGAACTGCACGTTGCTGGCGCTGCCGGTCAGGATGGCGTCGCGCACATAGTGGCGCGATTCGGCCGGGATGGATATTGGCAGATAGCGGTGCACGCGGGTACCGTCGGCGCGCACCAGCGTCCCCGTCAGGTCCATCACGCCGGGAAAGCGTGAAAAGTGTGGGCCCTGGCTGGCGTCGCTGGTGTGCCAGCTGGCGCGCAGCTCTCCCTGTGCGTCCGCATTGGAAAACCGCACATTGCTGGCCTGCACCGCCAGGCGCTGCCCATCCACTTGCCAGCGCAGATCCGCACTCAGCTGGTCCAGCGGCAGCACAGGGTCTTCAAAGGCCCCCGGCAGAACCAGGGCGCCCGACGCGATGGCCAGACTGGCCTTGCCGCCGGCATGCGTCATGTCGATGTCCACACTGGCGCCGCGCACGCCGGGATCGGTGTTGCCCGCCGCCCGCTCGCCAGCGGCCAGGGCCAGCCCCGTGACCTTGCCGCGCACCTGGTATTGCTGCAAGGTATCCAGCGGGCCGCGCCAGGTGGCGTGCACTTCGTTGACCAGCCCCTGGGGGGTGTAGGTTTGCAGTGCGGTGTGGGCGGCCTTTCCCAGTGGCAGGCGGCTGCCGATCTGGGCCAGCGCGGCAAGATCCAGCCGGTCCGCGCGCAGCTCGCCCTGGGCGGGTGCCTTGCCTGCGGCCCCCGTGTATTGCAGGCGCAGGTTCCCACCGGGCCACACCAGGCCATCGTCGGTCACAAACTGCAGGCCCTCGGTATAAAACTCGAAGCCGCCTTCCAGCCGCTGGCCGCCCAGCCGTCCTTCGATGGAGGGCAGCGCCAGTGCCTTGAGCTGTGGCCCCAGCGTGGCGTTGACGTCGGTCAGCGCCAGGTCGGCCGTGCCGCCCACGATCCGGCCACGCTGCACGTCGGCCCATGCGCGAACGGCGCCCCGGCCTTGCGCCACCTCAACGCCCATATCGGCATGGTGGCGCAAACGGGAGACGTCCACGCGCGAGAAATCGGCAAACAGCTGGCCGCTCCAGTGCTGCCAGTTGCCGTCGCGTGCACGCAGCAGCGGCGCGCGAAACCGCCCGGTCAGCGTGAACCGGTCGCCCCAGGCGGGCGGCGGCGTGGCCGCAATGCGCATGTTGTGCTGCCAGCTGCTGTTGCGCAGCAGCACATCGACATTTTCCAGCGCCAGCGCGGGTGCGCCACGCAGCTCGTCGGTCCAGCGCAGCGTGCCGCCCTGAATGACGACTTCGCCCTGCGAAAACAGCCAGTCTGCGGCTGCGTTGTTCTCGCCGGCAGTCTCCGAAAAAGTGAGGCCTGCCACCACAATGCGGCCGTCCGCCTGCCTGCGGATGTCGAGGTCGGGGCGTTCGATGTAGAGCTGCTCGAAACCCCAGTTCAGCAGCGAGCGAGGAGAAAGCGCCACCACCACGCGCGGCAACTGCAGCGCGGCTCGCCCCTGGGCATCCAGCAGTGCGACATCCCGAAGCTCGATGGACGGGATCAGGCCCTCGGAACGCGCCGTGATGGACCCGATGCGCACCGGTACCCCCAGCGCCCGCGCGGCCTGTGTTTCCAGTAGCGGGCGAAACTCGCCAATACGCGGCACAATCCAGCCATGCAGTGCTCCCCACGCGACGGCCAGCAGCAGCCACAGGGCCAGCAGGCAACCCAGCGACCATCGCGCGAACCCGGCGACGAATCGCAGCAGGCGTGTGGGGCGATTTAATGGATCGATCATTGGTGGGCTTGAATGTGGCAGGAATTATGACCCGCGACCCAAGGGTGGGTTCAGAGAAAACCGGTGTCCTTATGTACATAGCGGCCCGCCGCGCCCCCCGCCATGTCCACCTATCCCGCTGAGCTTTCGGGTTCCTCCGCTGACTCGGCCGGCATGGCCGGGCATTCGCGGTTTTTTCAGCGCCTGCACCGCCGCTACGCACAAGATCTGGCATTGCTGCCGGCAGGGGCGCCGAATAAAGAGGCCATGGCACAGGCCTTTGCGGCGCTGCAGGCGCGCGGGTGCGATACCGCGACCGCCCTGCGCGTGCTGCGCCAGCTGGTCATGGAGCGGCTGATCCGGCTCGATTGCGACGCCCAGGCCCCGCTGTCAGACATCACCCGCGCCGTTACCGAACTGGCCGAGTTCGCGCTGGATCAGTCGTGCCTTCACGCCCGCCGCGAACTGGACAGTCGCCATGGCGCTCCGCTCGCGCCCGACGGGCAGCCGGTGCCCCTGTGGGTGATCGGCATGGGCAAGCTGGGCGCGCGGGAGCTCAACGTCTCCAGCGACATCGACCTCATCTACGTCTATGCGCAGGACGGCGAAACGGCCGGCAACCCCGAGGGGCGCGGCCGCATTTCCAACCATGAGTATTTTGCCCATGCGGTGAAGGTCATCTACAGCCTGGTGGGCGACACAACCGAGCACGGTTTCGTCTTCCGGGTGGATCTGGCCCTGCGGCCCAATGGCAACTCCGGTCCCGCCGCCGTGTCGCTGGCGGCGCTGGAGGACTATCTGCAGGTGCAGGGGCGCGAATGGGAGCGCTTTGCCTGGCTCAAGAGCCGGGTGGTGGCACCGCAGAGCTGCATTGGCAGTGCCGAGGTGCTGGCGCTGCGCAGCGTGGTGCTGCCGTTTGTGTTCCGCCGCTACCTGGACTACAGCGTGTTTGATGCGCTGCGTACCCTGCACCGCCAGATCCGCGAACATGCTGCCAAGCGCAGCGCCGGCCATCCGGAGCGCGCCAACGATGTGAAGCTGTCGCGCGGAGGTATCCGCGAAATCGAATTCACCGTGCAGCTGCTGCAGGTGGTGCGCGGCGGGCAGTTTCCCGAACTGCGTCGCCGGCCCACGCTGGATGCCCTGCCACGGCTCGCCCACGCCGGGCTCATGCCCCAGGAGACCGCCGATGCGCTGGCGCGGGCCTATGTGTTTCTGCGCCGTGTGGAGCATCGCATCCAGTACCTGGACGACCAGCAGACCCATGTCCTGCCCACGCGCGATGACGATCTGGCCTGGATTGCCCGCACCATGGGCCACGGGGACTGCTGTGGTTTTCTGCATGAGCTCGATGCCCATCGTGAACTGGTGGCGCAGGAGTTCGACACCCTGCTGGGTGGCAATGACAAGAAGGAATGCAATGGCGGCGGATGCGGCGGGCCGCGTGTGGCCACCGCGCCTCCGCCCGAGCTGGAAGGCTTGCTCGAGCAGTTGCCTTCCGGTTTTCGCGAGCGCGTGGCCGAGTGGCGCACCCATCCCCGCGTGACCGCGCTGCGCGACGAAGCGCGTGCGCGGCTGTTCCGGCTGATCCAGCGCACGGCGCAGTGGCTGGGCGAAGGGCGCGTCACCGAGGAAGCGGCTGTACGGCTCGTCAACTGGCTGGAGCCCCTGTTGCGGCGCGAAAGTTATCTGGCCTTGCTGCTGGAACGCCCCTCGGTACACGAGCAGTTGCTGCACCTGCTGGGCGCCGCCCGATGGCCCGCACGCTACCTGCTGCAACACCCGGGCGTCATTGATGAACTGGTGGGCGATGCGCTGCTGGCCGAGCGCTTTGTGGTGGCTGATTTCGAGCGCGAGCTGGCCCTGCGGCTGGCTTCGCTGCAGTCTACCGGCGAGGACGACGACGAAACCCTGCTGAACCTGCTGCGCCGCGCACAACACGCGGAAACCTTCCGCACGCTGGCCCGCGATGTGGAGCACCGGATCACGGTCGAGCAGGTGGCCGATGACCTCAGCGCGCTGGCAGACAGCGTGCTGCGCATTTCCGCGCAGTGGTGCTGGAGCCGCCTCAGAAACCGGCACCGTGAAACGCCGCAATTTGCCGTCATTGGCTACGGCAAGCTCGGAGGCAAGGAGCTGGGCTACGGCAGTGATCTCGACATCGTTTTCGTGTTCGACGATGACGACGAACGTGCCCCCGAGATCTATGCCGCGTTTGTGCGCAAGCTCATCAACTGGCTCACCGTCAAGACGGGCGAGGGCGACCTGTACGAAATCGACACGGCCCTGCGCCCCAACGGCAATTCCGGCCTGCTGGTCACCAGTTTCGATGCCTACGCGGCATACCAGCAGCAACGCGGCAGCAACACGGCATGGACCTGGGAGCACCAGGCGATGACGCGGGCGCGCTTTGTGCTGGGCAGTGCCGCCCTGCAGGCCCGGTTTGATGCGGTGCGTGAAGCCGTGATCACGTCGCCGCGTGACCCCGTCGCGCTGCGCGCCGAGATCGTGTCCATGCGCGAGCGCGTGCGTTCGGCCCATCGCACGCGCGAGGGGCAGTTTGAGGTGAAACACAGCCCGGGCGGCATGGTGGATGCCGAGTTTGCCGTGCAGTACCTCGTGCTGGCGCATTCGGCCCAGCACCCTGAACTGGTGGGCAACGTGGGCAACATCGCATTGCTGCAGCGCGCCGAGCAGGTGGGGTTGCTGCCTGCCGGTGTGGGCCAGGCGGCGGCCGACGCCTACCGGGAACTGCGCCGTGTGCAGCACCGTGCACGGCTCGATGAAGTGCCCACCGAGGTCGCGCCCCCCGCGCTGCAGGCAGAGCAGCGCGGGGTGCTGGCGCTCTGGCATGCGGTTTTTGGCGAAAACCCGGTGCGTACGGCGAACTGAAGCAATGAGCCCGCTTAGCGGACAGCGAGGGGTTCGCGCGTTGCCGGCAACGGCGCGCGTCCCGCTTTCAGGTTGATGCCTTGCGCACGGCGTCCGCCTGCCTTCCCCGACCGCATCCTGCCTCCAATAGTTTGAGGGTCCGCCCGCCCACCGAGGCAGGTCGTGGTCTGGCAAACAGCGATCCATTTCACGGGTTTGTTCGCACTTGCTGGTGCGATTGATCGTTAGATAATGTAACGAGAGCCATGAACCTTGTTGCCCTGAACATCGAATCCATCCAGTTGGGTCATCCGCTGCCTTTTGTGCTGCGCGGTGCGGATGGCGCGTTGCTGGCGCAAAAGGGCTATGTCATTCGCACCCGTGCCGAACTGGATTCGCTGGTGTCGCGCGGCTTGAAGCTGTGCGTGGACACGGATGAGTCGGGCGATAGCCACCGGGCCTACCTCGCGCAGCTGCAAAAAATGCTGCTGTCCGATACCTCCCTGGGGCAGATCGCGGCGATGAAGATCCAGGCAGGTGCGCAGTCGAGCCGCGAGCGCGGCGGTAAATATGTGCCCGACTGGCCGGAACTGCAGTCGCGCGCAACCCAGTTGCTGCGCGCGCCGCTGGCGGGCGACTTCGAAGGTCGTTTTCAGCCCTTGCACAGCGAACTGGTCCGCAACTGTGAGCAAACGCCCGATGCCACGCTGCTGGCCCTGATCTATCTGTCGGCGCAGGAAACCCGCATGTACAGCGCCACCCACGCCATGCTGGTGAGCTGCGTCTGCATGGTGGTGGCGCGCGAAATGCTGCGCTGGCCCGATGCGCGGGTGCTGCAACTGGGCAGCGCGGCGCTCACCATGAACATCGCCATGACCGAGCTGCAGGACCAACTGACCCAGCAGTCGCAGCCGCTCACGGCCCAGCAGATCGTGGCGGTGGAAGACCATGCCGGCCGCTCCGAGCAGTTGCTTCGCCGCCTGGGGGTGGCCGACCCCGTGTGGCTGGAAGCGGTGCTGTGCCATCACCACCGCACGCCTGGCCCGCTGGCGAAGAAGTCCGAGGCGCAGCAAATGGCGCGCCTGCTGCAGCGCGCCGACATCTTTGGCGCCCGTCTGGCCCCCCGTGTGGCGCGCTCGCCCATGCCGGTCACGGCCGCCATGCAGGCCAGCTACTACGACGAAGAGCACCAGGTGGACGAGGCGGGTGCCGCGCTGGTGAAAACGCTTGGCGTCTATCCGCCGGGGGCTTTTGTCCGGCTGGCCACCCAGGAAGTGGCGGTGGTGCTCCGGCGCGGCGCAACGGCCACCACGCCCCGCGTGGCCGTGGTGATGAACCGCGACGGCATGCCCACCGGCGAGATGATTCCGCGCGATACCTCGCAAACCGCCTGGAAGATTGTCGGCGTCGTGGCATACCGGGATGTGCGGGTGCAATTGCCTCTGGACCGCTTGCTGGCTCTGGTGTAGCGCCGCGCTGGCTGCGCGGCTGGCCCGATTGCCGCTCCGTCCCATTGCCTCGCTGAATCTTCACCGGTGCATCCAGGGCGCACTGGACTGCGCACCGGCAACAGGGCCGAGCGCCCGGCGTAGATCCGCCGCCGGGGCCCACGCGACACCCCCACACCACCCGTATCAACGGTTGCCACGCAAGCGCGTTCAATGGCTGGACGCCCTGGAACATGATGAAATGGTTAAAACCGTCCGGAGGCCCACCATGAAACTCGCCAAGCCATCTTTCTGTCTCCTCTCAAGGGCCCTGCGCGTTGCGGGCATCGCCGGGTTGATGCTGGCGGGTGCTGCGGCGCATGCTGGCGAAGCGCAGGCCTGTCCGGCAACACTGCAGCACACCTTTGACCGGCTGCAGGACGAAAAACCGCAGTCGTTGTGCCAGTACAGCGGCAAGGTGGTGCTGATCGTCAACACCGCCAGCTATTGCGGTTTCACAGGCCAGTACAAGGGGCTGGAGGAGCTCTATGCCCGCTACAAGGACAAGGGTCTGGTGGTGCTCGGTTTTCCGTCGAATGATTTTTCCCAGGAAAGCGGCAGCAACCAGCAGATTGCCGATTTCTGCGAAAACACCTTTGGCGTGAAATTTCCGATGTTCGCCAAGAGCAGCGTCAAGGGCCCCGAGGCTTCGCCGCTGTACCGCCAGCTCGCGCAGTTGTCGGGCAGCGCGCCGCGCTGGAACTTCCACAAATACCTGCTGGGGCGCAACGGCCAGCTGGTGGACAGCTATTCCAGTCTCACGGCACCTGACAGCAAGGGCCTGGTCCGCGCCATCGAACAGCAACTGGCCGCTCCCCAGCCCCGGTGATTGTCATGATCTCGTTACGCTTTGCCGATTTTTTTCACACCAGGGGCTGGAACTTTGGCGGTATAACTCCAGTCTGTAGATTGCAAGAGCGCATTGGGCGCCTTACCAGTTTGACGTTGCGAAGCCTTTCGGGCCCCCGGGTTCCGACTGATCTCCTGAAGCGCTTCTCCTCCCTCCCTCTCTTATTCGTTTCGGGACGCTTCGCAACTCTTTTATTCCAGGCGCTGGCCAGAGGGGGGCAGCCATGAAGATCGCCATCATCGGCTCCGGCATCTCCGGCCTTTCCGTCGCGCACCAGTTGCGCGGCCAGGCGGACGTCACGCTGCCCGATGCGTCGGGCGCCCTGTTGCCCATGGCGTGGACACCGGGTTTCTGGTGTGCAACGAGTGCACCTGATCCCGAACGTTATCCGCCTGCTGGTCGGACTCGGCGTGGAAACCGCCCAATCCGACAAGTCGTTCCCGGTGCAGGTGCCGGGCGCTCTCGGCGGCGCGCGGTCCCATAGCGCTTCAGCCTGTCCCGGAAACAACAATGCCGGCGCGAGCCGGCATGTTTCGGGTGAGGCCCAGGCCCCGCGCCAGCGGTCAGGCCGGCTTGGTGTCCGCAAAGCTCGGGCGTTGCATCAGCTTGTCGAGCAGCTTGCCCAGGTTGGGATGCTCGCTGCGCCAGTCGATCTGGGGAAACCGGAACTCCAGCCAGCCCAGGGCGCAGCCCACGGCGATGTCCGACAGGCTCAGGTGGATGCCGCTGCAAAACGGCTTGTCGCCCAGGCCCTGGCTGATGGACTTGAGGCTGTCGTTCACCTTGCGCAGCTGGCGGTCGATCCAGGCCTGGCTGCGCTCGCTGTCCTGGCGGCCCGCCCAGGTGGCTTCCAGGCGCGCCAGGATGGCGGCGTCCACCAGGCCGTCGGCCAGCGCCTCCCAGGTCTTGACCTCGACCCGCTCGCGGCCCTGCGCGGGGATCAGCTTGCCCACGGGCGACAGCGTATCGAGGTATTCCACGATCACGCGCGAGTCAAAAATCGCCTCGCCGCCCTCCATCACCAGGCAGGGCACCTTGCCCAGCGGGTTGGACTTGGCAATGGCGGTGTCGTCAGCCCAGACGTTTTCCTGCACGAACTGGTAGTCGAGCTTTTTTTCGGCCATCACGATCCGTACCTTGCGTACGTAGGGGCTGGCGTTGGAACCGATCAGTTTCATGTTTCTTCCATTGCGCGGGGTTGTCTGTTCCATACGCGAGGGATTCTATCGGCAGCGGCCCACCGGACGCTGACTGCGGTGCGCAAGCCTACAATCTCGCGCCATGAGCCTGTCCACCATCACCGCCCTGTCGCCGCTTGACGGCCGTTACGCCACCAAACTTGCCGCACTGCGGCCCATCATGAGCGAGCACGGCTACATGCAGCGCCGCGTCCAGGTGGAGGTGGCCTGGTTCATCGCGCTGTCGGATGCCGGTTTTGCCGAATTCAAGCCGCTGACCACCGGCGCCCGCGCCTACCTGCTGGGCCTGGTCAAGAACTTCTCCGAGGCCGATTCGGCCGCCATCAAGGAGATCGAGAAAACCACCAACCACGACGTGAAAGCCGTCGAATACTGGATCAAGAGCAAGTTTGAAGCGCGCCCCGAGCTCGAAAAGGCATCGGAATTCGTGCACTTCGCCTGCACCAGCGAAGACATCAACAACACCAGCCACGCCCTGCAACTGCGCTCGGGCCGCGACCAGGTCATCCTGCCGGGCCTGGACCGCATCGTGCTCAAGCTGCGCGAGATGGCCCACGCCCATGCCGACGTGCCCATGCTCAGCCGCACGCACGGCCAGACGGCCAGCCCCACCACCGTGGGCAAGGAACTGGCCAACGTGGTCGTGCGCCTGCAGGCCGCCTGCGACCGCATCGCCGCCGTGAAGATCCTGGGCAAGATGAACGGCGCCGTGGGCAACTACAACGCCCACCTCTCGGCCTGGCCCGATTTCGACTGGGAAGCCTTCAGCAAGAAGGTCATCGAAACGCCCGAGCCGCTGGGCCTGGGCCTGACCTTCCAGCCCTACAGCATCCAGATCGAGCCGCACGACTACATGGCCGAGCTGTTCGATGCCGTGGCGCGCGCCAACACCATCCTGATCGATCTCGCGCGCGACATCTGGGGCTATGTGAGCCTGGGCTATTTCAAGCAGCGCCTCAAGGCTGGCGAGATTGGCTCCAGCACCATGCCGCACAAGGTCAACCCGATCGACTTCGAGAACGCCGAAGGCAACCTGGGCCTGGCCAACGCGCTGCTGCGCCACCTCTCCGAAAAGCTGCCCATCAGCCGCTGGCAGCGCGACCTGACCGACAGCACCGTGCTGCGCAACATGGGCGTGGCCCTGGGCTACGCCGCGCTGGCCTATGCCTCGCTGCTCACCGGCCTGAACAAGCTCGAACTGAACGAGCAAGCCCTGGCCGCCGACCTGGATGCGAGCTGGGAAGTGCTGGCCGAGCCCATCCAGACCGTGATGCGCCGCTATGGCGTGCAGGGCGCCTACGAAAAGCTCAAGGAAGTCACGCGCGGCCAGGTGGTGACGGCCGAGGCGCTGCACGGCCTGATCCGCTCGCTGGAGATCCCGCAGGCCGAAAAAGACCGCCTGCTGGCCATGACGCCCGGCAGCTACACGGGCAAGGCCGCCGAGCTGGCGCGCCGCGTCTGAACACCATTCAAGCCTTTTTGGCCTCCAGCGCTTGTTCATCAAGCGCTGGCAGCTATCTATTTCATAGTGAGGCTGCATGGCCATCAAATCCACCATCTTCAAGGCGAACCTGCAAATCGCCGACATCGACCACGGCTACTACGCCGACCACGCCCTCACGCTGGCCCGCCACCCCAGCGAGACCGACGAGCGCATGATGGTGCGGCTGGCCGCGCTGGCTATTGCAGCGCACCAGCTCAACGACCTGTGCAACGGCGATGCCACGCTGGCGTTTGGCGCGGGGCTTTCCGACCCCGATGATCCCGACGCCTCATTGACCGACTTCACCGGCCGCAAGCGCGTGTGGATCGAGGTGGGCCAGCCCGAGGACAAACCGCTCACCAAGGCCTGCAGCAAGGCCGATTCGGTGATCGTCTATTGCTTCAACCACGCCGCCGAGATCTGGTGGAAGGGCATCGAAACCAAGCTCTCGCGCCTGGAGAAGCTGCAGGTGTGGCGCATTCCCACCGAGGCCTCGCAGGCGCTGGCGCAACTGGCCGAACGCAGCATGCAACTGCAGGCCACGGTGCAGGAAGGCGCCATCACCCTGAGCAGCACAAAGGGCAGCGTGCATGTGGAGCCGGTGCGCTGGAAGTAATTCCATTTCTAAATCCTCCGTGTCGTTGTTGCTTCGCCTTGTCGTGCTACAGCACTGCCTGCGGCTTCGCGCCTAGACACGAATGATTTGGAAACGGAATAAAGCGCCTGGGCTTTAAGTGAAATAGCCCACTGGCGCTTGTTCTGCAAGCGCTAGCAGCTATTAAAACAAGAGCATCAATCGCGTGGCATGAGGGCGCCGCACTGCCAGCACTGCTCGAAGCCGCCCTCCACCATTTCGCCGCAGCGGCAGCGCCAATGGCGCTGGGGCAGGTCCTGCAGCTCCTGCAGCAAGGCGCGGGCGCGGGTGGCGTGTTCGTCGTCATCGAGCCAGATCTCGGGCAGGCACTGGTCGGGCGGCAGGTGCCCGGCCGCGGCCCCCAGGTATTGCCGCTGCACCGATGCCGTCATGCCCGCCTCGCACAGCAGGTCGGCCCACAGCGTGGCTATGGCGATGTTCGGGGCCTGGGTGAGACGCAGCATGGCCCCACCATAGCGCTTTGTGGGCGGGGCGTACAGAGAGTGGGCACAAGGCGGGTCAGGGCGGCGCTGCGCTGCCGGGCCCTTCGGCCGCGCGTTCGGCATAGCGGTTGAAGCGCCAGGCCTGGTGTTCCAGCGTGATGCGGCGCCACACGGCCCGTTTTTCGGCGGGGCCCATGGCCGGCCAGAACTGCACCTCGTCAAAGCTGCGCCCGCAGCCCTTGCACCAGTCGTCGCCCTGGCTGGTCGAGCAGATGGCGATGCACGGCGTGTCGGGCGTGGTGTCGTACCAGGCCAGCCAGGCGGCCCGCGCCGGCGCCGGCAGGCTCTGCTCGTCGGCCTCGTCTTCGTGGCGGAACACCATGCGCGCATACACCTCGCCGAGCGCGCTGATCTCGGGCGCCAGCGCCGCCCCGGCGGTGGCGGGCGCGCGTTCGCGCCAATGGTTGATGGCGGCTTCGATGTCGGTGATGTGGATGGCGGCCATGGCGTGCAGTGGCAAGAGGGGCAAGAGGGGCAACGGGGCACGGATCATAGCCGTGCGGCATGCCCTGGGCGGGCCGCCACGCCGGTGGCCCTGCCCGGCGCGGGGGTGGGCGGCCGGGCTTTGTGTACTCCTGTTTTGATAGCTGTTTGCGCTTTCCTGTAAAGCGCTTGAAGCCAATTCTTCATGAATAAGGGCTGGCCGTGCCATGGTTTCCGGCTTGCACGCCCGGCGCGGCCTGTGTTCCAATCGCCGCTTCGAAGGGGAGTAGCTCCCGACATGTGTTCCGGCCGAGGCAGTCATTGGCGATCGGGGGCATGGCATCGGAACCGTCGTCAATACGAAGCATCGCTTCCGGCGGTCCGGGTTCGGCACACACCAGGGTGCCGCACCGAGCAAGACCTTTGATGGGCCCACCATGGGCTGATCAAGGCCGTCCCCGCGCAACCCCCAGCCCTTCGCGGCACGCCCTTGATCCGTCCATTGCAGGTTCCCTATCCCCGGGACGGACTCGGCGCTACAGTGGCAGCCGGGGTGTCCTTTTTGTCTTTTGATATTGAGGAATTTATGGACTTTCTGGCATCGCCCGAATTCTGGCTCGCACTCGGCCAGATCATCATCATCGACATCCTGCTGGGTGGCGACAACGCGGTGGTCATTGCCCTGGCCTGCCGCAAACTGCCTGTCGCCCAGCGCACCAAGGGCATCATCTGGGGCACCGCAGGCGCCATCGTGCTGCGCGTGATCCTGATCGCGTTTGCCATGACGCTGCTGGCGCTGCCGTTCCTCAAGTTCGTGGGCGCGCTGCTGCTGGTGTGGATTGGCGTGAAGCTGCTGGCCCCCGATGAAGACGGCCATGGCGACATCCAGACCAGCGACAAGCTGCTGGCCGCCATCAAGACCATCATCGTGGCCGACCTGGTGATGAGCGTGGACAACGTGATCGCCATTGCCGGCGCCGCGCAGAACGCGGGTGACCACTCGTTCCTGCTGGTGGTGCTGGGCCTGCTCATCTCGATCCCGATCATCGTCTGGGGCAGCCAGCTGGTCATCAAGCTCATGGAGCGCTTCCCCATGATCATCACGCTGGGCGGCATGCTGCTGGGCTGGATTGCCGGCGGCATGCTGGTCACCGACCCCGTCTTTGCCAACCCCGACAAGTGGCAGTGGATGCTGAAGATTGCGCAAACCGACACCATCCGCTACGCGGCCAGCGTGGCGGGTGCCCTGCTGGTGTTTCTGGCTGGCAAGGCCATTCTGGCGCGCCGCGCCGCCGCGGCGCCTGCACAGGGCTGATATTGCCGACTTGAACGCGCCGGTGCGCGAGCGGTCATCCCTCGCGCAAGGGGGCACGGTGCCCCCTTTGTCATTGGCTCCCCTTTTTTCGGAGGTGGTATGGACAAAGTCATTGTGTACGTGGACGACGCAGCCCATGCGCAGCAGATCTTGGCGCCCTTGCTGGCGGGCGGCGCGGCTGCCGGCACGCACTGGGTGCTGGTGGCCTGCGCCCCGCGCATGACGCACCGCGTCAGCAAGTGGGTGAGCCACCGCGCCCGCGAGAACTGGCGCGACAAATGGGCCGATAAGCTTTTTGCCCAGCTGCTGCCCTGGCTGCGGTCGGGCGGCAACAGCGTCACCACCGTGCTGGCCAAAGGCCCCTTGCCCGAGCTGACCGCGCAATTGCAGGCCGAACTGGGAGGCTGTCGGGCTTTGGGCGGCGAAAGCGAGAAATGGACCGCTGCGGCCGTTTTGCAGCCGCCGACTCCAAAGTCCGACAGCCTCCCAGGCGCCGCCCGCGTGGTGGATGCCCGCCGGCCCAAGCTGGAAGCCGCCGAACCATCCGCTGCACCGGGGCGCCTGTCGTTTCCGGGCACCTTGCCCGGCCTGCTGACCGGGCTGGGCGCGCTGCTGGCGCTGGACATGGGGTGATCCGGTCGCCCAGGCCGGGGCGGGCTCAGCCCGAACGGTCTGTGGTGTGGTGTGGTGTGGTGTTGGGAGAACGCCGCCATCGGCCAGCCCAGTGCTATTCTGCGCGCATGAAACTCCTACTCAAATGGCTGCTCAGCGCTGCGGCACTGCTGCTGGTGGCCTACCTCTACAGCGGCGTGCAGGTGCAAAGCTTCACCTCGGCGCTGATCGCCGCGCTGGTCATCGGCCTGTTCAACGCCGTGCTGCGCCCCGTGCTGGTGGTGCTGACGCTGCCGGTGACCTTGGTCACCGTGGGCCTGTTTTTGTTTGTGATCAACGCCCTCATGTTCTGGGCCGCAGCGGGCGTGCTCGATGGCTTTCATGTCACCGGTTTTGGCGCCGCCCTGCTGGGCTCGCTGATCTATTCGGTGCTGGGCTTGCTGATCGACTCAGCGCTCGGCGGCCTGTTCCTTCAAAACTAGCTCCATCGCGCGCAGCCGCGTGTCGATGATGGAAGCCTCGATGTAGTCGGCGGCGCTGCTGCTCTTGCGCGCCAGATCCTGCCCGGCCTTGAAACGGTCCACCGCGGCGGCATAGTCGTAACGGGCGGCGTGCGATTCGGCCTCGGCGCGCACGGCCCGCAGCGGCTGCCCCTGCGCATGCCAGGCGCTCGCCAGCAGCTGCCACACCGTGGCATCGTGCGGGTGGGTGGTCACCCAGGTCTGCAGGGCGCCAGTCACCTCGGCAGGGCGGCCCACGCGCAGCAGGGCCTGGGTGCGCAGCACCAGCTCTGGCCGCAGGCCCGTGCCCTGCGGCAAACGCTGCAGCGCGGCTTCGGGCAGGCCGGCGGCAAACTCGATCTCGGCCGCCAGCCGCTGCGACTGGCGCTGGGCGGCCGCATCGCCCCGCACCACCTCGTCCAGCTTTGCCTGGGCCGTGCGTGCCGCCGCAAAATCCCGCAACTGGTTGCTGGCCAGCGCGGCGGTGTACCACGCCGCGGCGCGGCGGGCGGCGGGCTGGCCGGCAAAGCCGGTGCTCTGGGGCTCGGCAATCCACAGCCGCAGCGCGTCCACCCCGGGGTTGGACAGCACGCGGGCGCGGGCCGCCACCATGGCGTGCTCCAGGCTGGGCAGCAGCGGCGGCGCAGCGCCGCCGGGCGGCAGCCGCGAATGCATGTCGGCCATGCGCTGGGTGGTCAGCGGGTGGCTGCGCAAATAGGGCCACGAGCCGTTGTCGTTGAGGCGGTTGGCCTGCTGCAGCTTGTCGAACATGCTCACAAAGCCCTGGGGCGCAAACCCCGAAGGCTCCATCAGCCCGTAGCCGATGCGGTCGGCCTCGCGCTCCATGTCGCGCGAAAAATTGAGCTGGTTCTGCATGGCAACCGCCTGGCCGCCCACCATCATGGCCTGGGCGGCCCCCGGGCTCTTGCTGGCCGCCAGCGCGGCCAGCACCATGGCCCCCACCAATAGGGGCGTCTGGCGGCTTTGCTGCGCGATCAGGCGCGAAATATGGCGCTGGGTGACATGGCTCAACTCATGCGCCAGCACCGAGGCCAGCTCATCGCGCGTGGCCACCACGCCAATCAGGCCCAGGTGCACGCCCAGGTAGCCACCGGGCAGGGCAAAGGCGTTGACCGTGCGGTCGCGCCCCAGCAGCACCTCCCAGGCAAAGCGCTCGTCCAGCTCGGGCGAGAGCTCGCCGCGCGAGCGCGCAGCCGCCAGCAGCGCCTGCCACAGCCCCTGCACATATTCCACCAGCACCGGGTCATCGATGTAATCGGGGTCGCGGTACAGCTCGCGGATGATGCGGTCGCCCAGGCGGCGCTCTTCGCCCGTGGTGAGGTCGCTGCCATCGCCCAGGGTGGGCAGGCTGGCCTGGGCAGTGGCGGGCAGCGCGGCACCCGCGCCAATTGCTATCAATAAAGAAGCTATCAGCGCACGGCCAGAAAGCGCTAGAGGCATTTTTTGCTTGATATTTTCAGGAAGAAAGGAGGCGTCGGCCCAGGGCCCGGCAAGGTTGCGTTTGCGTTTCCACATGCACGTATGATGCCCCTTCGCCCGAATGTTTCCTGCCGATTCACCTGGTTACCCCGCCATGTCCGCACTCACCCACTTTGACGCCCAGGGCCAGGCCCACATGGTTGACGTGGCCGCCAAGGCCGCCACGCACCGCATCGCCATCGCCAGCGGCCGCATCGAAATGCTGCCCGCCACCCTGGCCCTCATCGAAGCCGGCACCGCCAAAAAAGGCGACGTGCTGGGCATCGCCCGCATCGCCGGCATCATGGCAGCCAAGAAAACCAGCGACCTCATCCCGCTGTGCCACCCACTGGCGCTGACCCGAGTTGCTATTGAATTCGAAGCGGCTAGCGCACGCCAACAGGGCGCTACAGGCATATTTTGTGCCGCAACCGTGGAAACCGTCGGCCCCACCGGCGTCGAGATGGAAGCCCTCACCGCCGTGCAGATTGCCCTGCTCACCATCTACGACATGTGCAAGGCCGTGGACCGCGGCATGTCCATCCACGACGTGCGCGTGGTGGAAAAGCACGGGGGGAAATCGGGGAGCTTTGTCATTGATCCGGCCCTTTGATGTCTCAAGGTCTGTTCAGGCTAAGCCCTTCGGCGGGCTCAGGGCGAACGGTTCAAACTTCATCGGGCCGAATTAATTGGACTCTGACCCCAATTGCTGCTGAAGATGCGGCAGGTAGTTCTCCAGCAGGGTCTGCACCGTCTCAGCCTGCAGCGCATCGCGGCGGCGCTTGATGGGTTCGCGTTCGGTCTGGGTGGCCATCCAGCGTTTGAAGGCCACGAACGTCGCGGGGTGGACAGTGTGCATGCGCGCCATGCTGCCATTGCTTGCCACGATCACGGCAGAAAACCTGGGCGAGTCGAGCAGCACGCTGGCGCGGCGCGCCTGGGCCACCCAAAAGTCGTCGTCTTCGGCGCTGAGCTTGATGGGATGCGGGTCGCCTTCGGTTTGCTCCCGCCGAATGATATCGACTTCAAAACCGTCTTTGTTGACCGCGGTGTATTTTTGGCTGTTGCGCATGCGAAAGCTGGGGTCCACCTTTTTCAGCACGCCGAGCATCGAGCTGTCCACACGGGCCAGTTGAGTGGCAAAGACAAGGCGCTTGCGCGTGTCCCACAGCAGGTCGATGTCGCGCGTCGCCAGGGTTTCTGCGTTCAGGCGCACGCCAGCGGCGGCCTCGTAGGCGTAGAGGGCGTGCGTGCCAACCACGCGAAAGTGCGGGCTCAATCGGGTGCTGGACAAGCGCGCAAGCAACGCGACCACCAACGGGTCCACCCGGCCGACGCGCAGGGCGCGATTGAGCCGCTGCTGCAGCTGCAACGCGGCTTGCAGGCCAGACATGCGCTCGGTGCTTTCGCGTTTTCTCTGGGTGAACCGGGCGTAGATGGCCTCGGTCTCAGGCGCTCGCGCCCCCAGGCTCGTTTCGGCGCCGGCCGGTGTGGTGCGCACCAGGTATTTAGCGTTGGGCGCGGTGGGCGGGCCGGCATGCCAGTACATGCCGCCGCGCACCTGCGCGGCTTCTATCTGGGCTTCTTCCAGGGCTTCAAACACCGAAACCGCATCGATGTACTGGCGCGCAGCAGCGGTATTGATTTCGAGCATTTCGGCACCTTAATGTGTTTTCTGTTTTTACACCGAAAATTATTTAAAAACAACATGTTAGGTGATTATTTCTGGCCTTTGTCTGACCGCTCATTGTGCATTTTTAGACCGCTCTGCCATCGCCCGCCATCGCCCGCCAACAGGGCGCTACAGGCATATTTTGTGCCGGAACCGTGGAAACCGTCGGCCCCACCGGCGTCGAGATGGAGGCCCTCACCGCCGTGCAGGTGGCCCTGCTCACCATCTACGACATGTGCAAGGCCGTGGACCGCGGCATGTCCATCCACGACGTGCGCGTGGTGGAAAAGCATGGGGGGAAGTCGGGGAGTTTTGTGGCGCACCAGTACTAGACCCTGTGGGCCACTTCATAGTGCCTATGGCACAGCTAAAGCGCACTCGGGTTGCCAAGCAATTTCCGCTTGCAGGATGTGGCGCAACTGGTCACAAAAATAGGCCGTATCTATTTCACCGTGCTGCGCGCGCAGCACTTGCAGTTGGCGAGTGGCTTCCGCAGGGCGCTTGTTCAAAGCCAACGCCATGGCGTACCGGTATTTCACCGTGGGCAGAGGGTTACTGAGTGCGACCGTGCGCAGCAATTCCAGATCGGATGCGGGCATGTCTGACGTCAGCGGCAAGCGAATCCCCTCCAGCAATGCGCCGATTTGGGTCAGCATGACAATGTTTGGGCGCTCATACGCAGATGGGGTGGCCCCGATTCGCAACATTTCAAAGCGGGCCACACGGTAATCCTCTTCTGCTTTGATGTATTCGGCCACCGACCATGTCATGAGCGATGTCGTCACCAGCAGCAAGCATCCAGCGGTCCTGGGGCGTAAACGCAACCAGACACGACCGCCCAAGGCTCCCTCCGCAACCCCGATACCTAGCATCATCGGAACCAGAAAATAGGCATACGCAAACGGGTATTCGAGCATGGAATGCACTGCCACTGGCAGGGCAACGGCCAGTCCATACCATGGTGTCAAGGCGCGTGTTGCTGTAGTTCGGCGCCATGCCCAAGTTACAGCCAGCGCCGTAAACACCCCGGTGAGTGGCAAGCCCACCCACAGCGCCAGGTCCAGCAGCAGGTTATGGGCGAACGTAAAGGGTGCGCTGGCGCCATTCAGGTGGGCCACTGCGTGGTGGGCCTGTGCGGTCTGGTTGATACCCCAACCCCACCAGGGCTTCAGCAGTGCCGCCTCCCCCAGTTGAACCCAGATGCTCAAGCGCGCGTCATTCGATGCACTCAATCGGCTTTCGATGGCGCTGTCGCCCATCATGTGAACCGCATTGAACAGAGGCGGCCAAACCAAAAACATAGCCACCACTGCAGCGGTAAAACCTATTGCGCCGCTGCGTGGCATATGGGGTGCTATGAAAGGCTGCTTCCAGAGCCACCATGCGGACAAGGCCAATAGACTGAGCAACCCCGTGCGCGACTCCGTGGCGGCGAGCCCTGCGCCCAGAAACAGAGCGATGAAAGCCATGGTGCCCGAAGTCCATTGCTGTCGCAGTTGAAGGTAACCCGCGCTGGCCATGCCCATGACAAGCAGGGTTGCCAAGTGGTTGGTCTGACCCAGGTTTCCGCCGGGGCGGCGCAAGCTCCCCATTCGCGCGATCACCTCCGCGGTTTCCCACAGTTGGAAGACCTGGCAAAAACCAATGAATGCAGAGCAGACCGCTGCGGCGAGCAAGCACCACGCTAACGCCAAGAGCAAATCGGGGGATTGCTGATCGGCAGCCCCCGCGGCCGTCTTGGAGCATTGTGCAAACCCCAAGGACAAACTGGCTGCACTAAGAAATGCGTAAAAAAGAATGACCATGGCATTTCCGCCAAAGGTCAACCGTCCAACCCACCACTGCAGAACGGCAATCCCTCCAAACGCCACAGGTGCCAGCACCACAAGAGGCAGACAGAAAAAGCCTCCTTCTGAAGGCGAGAAAGTTTTCAGCGCTGTCGCCTGCCACGCCAGGACCATTGCGGCCACAAACGCCAAGGCTTCGCTGTGCCAGCTCATCCAGGGCGGGAAGTGACTGGGCATGAGAAAGCCGAGCAGCAATACGCTCCCCCATGCTCCAGTTAAAAAACGATTCGGCATAAACAAAAGCGCTCCCGAAGGAGCGCTTTTCAGGTGCGGTCAAACATTAACCGCGGCAAGAACCTGGCAGGTACTTAGAGGGAATAGTCGTATCTTTTGCGGAACTTCCGCAAACCCAGGAGTGAATCGTTTTACCAAAGTCTGCAGCGGCAAGATCAGCGATTGCGCCGCTAGTGTTCTTTTGGGGAACCAAAGTCAGAACGTTTGTTGTGCTAGTGAGTTGCGGAAGTGCCACCTCGTCAGCGGTAACGGTGATCTTCCCATTTGCATCAACGCTAATGCTCTTAACATACTTAGACACATTTGTACCCGAGGCGGCGCCACCATCGCAGGGGAATGTTGCAGCCGTCATCGTAGCAGAGGCGCTTTGCACAGCCTCAGTTACAGTCGTCCGGCAAGCAGACGCAGCTAAAACCACCTCCGAAACTTTTGAACGCACGGTGTAGTCTTGATAAGCAGGCAGAGCCACAGCCGCCAAAATACCAATGATCGCCACAACGATCATCAATTCGATCAGGGTGAAACCCTTTTGCAGAGTACGTTTCATAAAAACTCCTAGGAGGTCGATTGCAATGAAAAACCCGCAGAAAAATTCTCCAGGTTCGTAACGATTGCCGCAGGTTTCGTGCCAACCTTTGAGTGAAACAAGACGTTTCCAGTTTTGCTCGATTTGCGCGAAATTGTTAGTGTGTCGTTACAACGCTGCCCACGCGAGGCCTGTGAATGACAATTTTGTCGCACAGAGAGTGTCGCAAAGTGCATCTTTGTTTTACACATTCACCCCTTGCCTTGCCGGCCAAGCAAAAATGTCATGCGGGCGTGGAGCGGTGCCCATGGGAAATTCGGGGTCAGATTTTAATTCTGATGCAAACCGGCTTCAAGCCCATGTACGCAAAGCGCTGAAAGCTATGTTTTTAAGAGCGCCTTGGTTACTGCGGGCAGTTGCCTGAATGGGCTCACTCACTGGTTTGTGTCGACCCAGTTTTCCACTTGCAGTGCGGGCACCCTGGCGAATTCACCCAGGTTATTGGTCACCATGACGAGCCCTTCGCTGCGCGCATGGGCTGCAATGTGCAGGCCATTCACGCCAATGGGTTGGCCGAGTTTTTCCAGCCCGGCGCGGATGGCGCCATAGTGCTGGGCTGCCTTGCTGCCATAGGGCAACACTTCAAGCCGGCTGCAAAAGTCTTCGATGGCCGCCAGGTTTTCGCTGACCTTGCTGCTTTTTTCGGCCCCGTGATAAAGCTCAGACAAGGTGATCGCAGATATGGCCATGCGGCTGGCGTTCTGGTTGAAAACGGAAAGCACCTCTAGTGGGCGCCGCTTCAAGACATAGATAACGATGTTGGTGTCAAGCAGGTAACGCAGCATCAAAGCGATTCCCGCTCTGTCTGGTGCTGGCTGGCGCGCTCTGGCATGAAGTCATCGCTCGCTGCGGGGCCGTTCAGAAAGAAGCTGTCCCATGACTGCCCCACGGGGGAAATGATGCGTTCGTTGCCTTTGGCGCGCACTTCCACTTTGCGCACGCCTTCGGGCAGGCGCAGGTCGATGGGGAGTCTGACGGCTTGCGTCCGGTTGTTGAGAAGAGTAATCGGGGTCAGACTCCAATTTTTGCTACCTGCGGCGTCCACTGCGCAAGGGTCTATGGCGACTGCACCCAGTTCTCCAGCCGCAGGCCGGGCACCCGCTCGAACTCGCGCGTGTTGTGCGTGACCAGGGGCGCGTCCAGGCTCAGTGCATGGGCAGCAATCATGGTGTCCAGGGCACCGATGGGCTGGCCTTGGCGCTCCAGGTTCGCACGCAACGTACCATAAGCCCAGACCGCTTTGGCGTCGAAGGGCAGAATGTCCAGCGGCGCCAGAAACATCTCCAGTGCGGCCCTGTTGCGCGCGGAGCCGCTTTTGGCCACCCCATAAGCCAGCTCTGCCGCCACCACGTTGCACAGGCCCACCTCGCCAAGGTGGTATTGGCGAAACCGCGCCAGCACTTCGGGCGGCTTGGCGTTGATGATGTAGATGCAAATGTTGGTGTCCAGCAGGATCATGCAGAAATCTCGGGGCGCACCTGCTGTGGTGGCTGTTCGCGCGCAAGCACAAAGCCGGGCTCGAAAGCCGACAGGGCTGCTTCGAGGGTGTCCCAAGGGTTGTCCAGCGGCAGCAGCAGCACCCCGTTGCCGAAGTGTCGAACCCCTACATCAGTGCCTGTGAAACGAAATTCCTTGGGCAACCGGACCGCTTGGCTGCGACCCGATTGAAAGAGACGGGCCGTTTGCATGGTGTACCTCCGATCATTGATAGCCACCAATGGTATCTATTCTCGTCGGTTCACGCAAACAGGTCAGGGGCTCGGGCCGGAATAATGGACATCCATTTCTTTTTGCAGCGATCAAATCAGTTTGAAAGTAATTGGGGGTGGAGAGTAATCGGGGTCAGACTCCAATTTTTGCTACCTGCGGCGTCCACTGCGCAAGGGTCTATGGCGACTGCACCCAGTTCTCCAGCCGCAGGCCGGGCACCCGCTCGAAGAATTCGGGGTCAGACTCCAAGTTGACCTGTGGGGGAAATGATGCGTTCGTTGCCTTTGGCGCGCACTTCTACCTTGCGCGCGCCGTTGGGCAGGCGCAAGTCAATCGGAATCCGGACGGCTTGCGTCCTTATTGATGAAGACGGTGCTGATGGTCATGGCTGCATTGCCTGGCAAGGTGTGTGTGGCGTCGGTATCCGGCAGCTGATTGCCGAATCAAGGTGCATTCCATGAATGCATGTGCTTGCCCCGTTGGTTGGATTGTAGTAATGTGCCTACATATTTCGAGCGAGGTATCACCATGACCATCACGACCTTGACAAGCCGAGAGTTCAACCAGGCAGCGAGCGAGGCAAAGCGGGCCGCAAACCATGGGCCGGTGTTCATTACAGACCGGGGGCGGCCGGCCCATGTGCTGATGAGCATGGCGCTCTATCAGCGCCTTACCGGAAGCCGGCAAAAGATCGCCGACTTGTTGGCGATGCCAGGCATTGAGGACGCAGATCTTGAGATTCCGTGCTTGCATGATCTGGCACGGCCTGCGGATTTTTCCTGATGTTTGTGCTCGATACCAACGTTGTGTCAGAGCTGCGCAAAATTCGTCTCGGCCGAGCAGATAACAATGTGGCGCAGTGGGCCGACAGCGTGGATGCGGTTGACTTGTATATCTCTGCCATCACGGTGCAGGAACTGGAAATTGGCGTGTTGCTCGCGGAACGCCGTGACCCGCCGCAAGGCGCGATCTTTCGAACCTGGCTCGATCATCATGTGTTGCCGGCATTCGCCGGTCGCATCCTGCCGGTGGATACCGCCGTTGCGCAGCGCAGCGCAGGGTTGCATGTGCCAGATCCACGCCCTGTGCGAGATTGCCTGATTGCGGCAACCGCGCTGGTGCATGGCATGACGGTGGTCACGCGCAATGTTGCTGATTTTGAGTCATCTGGCGTGTCGCTGCTCAATCCTTGGGTGGCCCAATGAGAAACGCAGGGACAGAAATTCAGGGTCAGCTTTCAATTCTGACTGAAATCGGCCGCAAATCCTTATATGTCATGAGTCGGCAGCTATCAAAACAGGTGCGCTCTACACCTCGAACGTTTGCCCCGCCTGCAGCCATGAAATGTCATGTGGCTCCCCGCTGCCCGGGTGCGTGATGGCGTCAAAGCGGCGCACTTCTTCCACAATCAATTGCGTCTCGGACGGCTTGGTGTGCGTGATGTAAATGGGGCATTGATCGCTAGAGTTGAGGTGCGCCAGCTCTTGCGCCAGGGTGTGGGGCGCCAGGTGCAGGCTGCGCTGCGCCAGGGCGCTTTCGCGGTTGCTGAATGCGGTTTCTATCACCAGCATGGCTACGGGCAGCTGGTTGATGCGCTGCCAAAAGGCGGGGTTGGGGCCGGTGTCGCCGCTGTAGGCCCACCAGCCGGTGCTGCCCTGCACGGCGTAGCCCACGGCGGGCACGGTGTGGATGGCGGGCAGCACTTCGATGTTGAGGCCGGCCAACTGCAACACCTGCCCGGTTTCCAGCGCTGTGTAGGCCAGTAAAGGCGCTACAGCGCTAGGGATGCGGCTGAAATCAGGCCAGATGACGTTGTTGAAGATGTGCGCCTGCAGCGCGGCGATGGTGGCGGGCAGGGCGTGCACCTGCACCGGCGTGCCGCGCAGGGACGACACGGCGTCCAGCATCAGGGGCAGGGCTGCCACATGGTCCAGGTGCGAATGGGTGAGCAACACATGGTCGATCTGGCGCATTTCTTCCAGGGTGAGGTCGCCCACGCCAGTGCCTGCGTCGATGAGGATGCGCCCCTCGATCAGAAACGAGGTGGTGCGACAGCCCTGGGCAATGGCGCCGGAGCAGCCCAACACGCGAACCTTCATGCCAGCCTTACTCGAAATTGAAAGGGAATGGGCTGCTTTGTCCACGCCCAAAAGTCACCCCCCGGGGGCGTGGCTGGCAATGCAACAACCCGCAGAAGTATCAGGCTTGTTCGAATTGCATTTCGGTCCCGGCCAGGGTGATGCGGTCACCATGTTTGAGGGGCACGGGGGCGCCCACAATGGGGGCGCCGTTCACCATAGGCATGTCGGGCCCTTCGACATGTGCCAGCACATGGCCCTGGTGGCGCTTGGTGATGGAGGCCACGGCCACGCCGGGCTTGCCGATGGTGGTGACCACTTTCTGCAAGGCCACCTCGCGCCCGGCAGCCGCGCCCGACATTACCCGAATGACGGCCGAATAGGGGATGGCTGCCGGCGGGATCGGTGCAGGGGCGGGGCTTGGCGCCACCGCAAGCAAGGGCGCCATGCCTGGCTTGAAGATCATGGTTTTTTCGAAGTTCTCGCCCTCGGCTTCGTGAAGGAAGCGGATCTTGTATTTGCCTACCTCGATGACGTCGCCGTTGCGCAGCTCCTGGCGCTTGATGGCCTTGGCGTTGACATAGGTGCCGTTGGTGCTGCCCAGGTCTTCGATTTCCACCTCGTCTTCGGTCATGTGGATGACGGCGTGCTCTCCGCTGACGGCAAGGTTGTCGATGACGATGTCGTTGTAAGGGCGCCGGCCCAGCGTGGTTCGTTCCTTGGTCAACTCGACCTCTTTGATGACGACGCTGTCGATCGAAACGATCATTCTGGGCATGATCCACTCCTGGTGTGTTGAGTTGTTGTATGCATGAACGGCATCATGCAGCCCCGACCAATCGGGACATGAAGCCGCGTTTCTTGCCGCGCGCCGTGGTTTGCACCAGCAGCACGCTGATGTTGTCGCGCCCTCCCTGGGCGTTGGCGGTGTCGATGAGCAGGGTGGCTTTGTCTTGCAGCGGCAGGGATGCGCGCACCATTTCCGCCAGGTCTGCATCGGTCACCATGTCGGTCAGGCCGTCCGAGCACATGAGGAACAGATCGTGCGGTGCCACCTGGAACTCGTTCACTTCCATTTGCACATGGGGCTCGACCCCCAGCGCGCGCGTGACCAAATTGCGGTTGCTGGATGCGGCGGCTTGCTGGGGGGTGAGGAAGCCGGCGTCCACCTGTTCCTGCAGCCAGGAATGGTCGCGCGTGATTTGCTGCAACACGCCATCGCGCAGGCGATAGCAGCGCGAGTCGCCAATGTGGCCCAGAATGAGCCGGTCGCCCCGAAACACGCCAACGACCAGCGTGGTGCCCATGCCTGCATAAAGGGGGTTGGAAAGGGATGCGCCCAAAACGGCATGGTTGGCGTTTTCCACGCAGATCTCAAGTGCCTTGCGAACATCGGCAACCTGCGCATTCCTGCCCGCCTGTGCGAGCCAGCGCGACATTTCCGTGCGGATGAAGGTGGTGGCCATGGCGCTGGCTACTTCGCCCGCGTTGTAGCCGCCCATGCCGTCCGCCAGTACGGCCAGTTGCGCATCGCGGTCGAAGGCCACGGCATCTTCGTTGTTGTTGCGCACCCGTCCACGGTCGGTACGGGCGAAAAATTCGTAGGTCATGGAGGTTGCCGCGTGTGTCGTCAGGCAGCCGAAGACGGTGGAAGTACAGAACTCCGGACAGCAGGAGGTTCCATCCCGGTTTCCTGGAAATCTGCCGTGTCAGGCCCATTTGCATCGCGACTTGCATCATAGACGAGCACATGGCGTGGCAGCGCCATCGCCGTTGGGGTGGTGACCATGCCTGGCGTCATGGATTGGGAAGCGCTTGCATGGTCAAAAAATTCTCAGCCTTTCTGGGTTCACAGGAAGTCAGACAGCAATTTCTGCGCCCGCATCATGATGCGCCCCGCCCCGGGCAAATGGTCTTGGTTCGCAGGGGGCGGGCTCCCAATAACGCCCTTTTCGTGCCGATACTGGCGGCGGGCCGTCATCGGCGTGTCATTTTTGTCACCGCCCATGCCGTCCGTGTTACTGCGTGGACGCGGCACGCCGGGCCCGCGGCCAGAACTTGCCGATGCCCACCACAAACGTTGCACCCAGCGCGGCGGCCACATAGTGCAATGCCGGGTGCGCCATGGCGTAGTCGTGCAGCGAGGTGTCGCTGACGATGGTTTCTCCGCCCACCCAGCCGATCAGGGCGGCACCCAGGACCACGATGACCGGAAAGCGATCCATGAGCTTGATCATCAGCGTGCTGCCAAAGATCACGAGCGGGATGCTGATGGCCAGCCCCAGCACCAGCAGCACCAGGTTGCCGTGCGCGGCGGCGGCCACGGCAATCACGTTGTCCAGGCTCATCACCAGGTCGGCTATCAGGATGGTGCGCACGGCGGACATGAGGTTGCCGTAGGATTTGGATTCGCCCTCGTCATCGCCGCCATCGCTGAGCAGTTGCAGGCCGATCCACAGCAAAAGGCAGCCGCCGATGATCTGCAGGAACGACAGTTCCAGCAGCTTGGCGGCCACCACCGTCAGCGCGATGCGCAGCACCACGGCCGCGCCGGAACCCCAGAAAACGGCCTTGCGCTGCTGGTGCGGCGGCAGGGAGCGCGCGGCCAGTGCGATGACGACCGCGTTGTCCCCGGACAGGATGATGTTGATCCAGACGATCTTGACGAGACCGATCCAGAAATCGGCACTGTGCAGAAATTCCATGACTTCACTCCGTTGTTATGAATGCAAGAAGCGCCCGAAACCAGGGTTTCGGGCGCTTCTGTTTTTTGGAGACGTCAGTCTATCGGGCGGTGGCGCCCGGGGCGTCCGTAATTTTGCTTACGAGAACGATTGCATTACTTCAGCTGGGCCTTGAGCAGCTTGCCCAGTTCCGAGGGGTTGCGCGTGATGATGAAGCCCGACTCTTCCATGATGGCGAGCTTGGCATCGGCCGTGTCGGCACCGCCGGAGATCAGCGCGCCCGCGTGGCCCATGCGCTTGCCGGCCGGAGCCGTCACGCCAGCGATGAAGCCGACGATGGGCTTCTTCATGTTGGCCTTGCACCACTGGGCGGCTTCGGCTTCGTCGGGACCGCCGATTTCGCCAATCATGATCACGGCGTCGGTGTCGGGATCGTCATTGAAGGCGCGCATCACGTCGATGTGCTTCAAGCCATTGATGGGGTCGCCACCAATGCCCACGGCCGTCGATTGGCCCAGGCCCACTTCGGTCAGCATGGCCACGGCTTCGTAGGTCAGCGTGCCCGAGCGGCTCACCACGCCGATGCGGCCTTTGCGGTGGATGTGGCCGGGCATGATGCCGATCTTGATTTCGTCGGGCGTGATGATGCCGGGGCAGTTGGGGCCCAGCAGCAGCGTCTTCTTGCCGCCGGCGGCTTCCTTGGCCTTCATTTTGTTGCGCACCATCAGCATGTCGCGCACCGGGATGCCTTCGGTGATGCAAATCGCCATGTCCAGGTCGGCCTCGACGGCTTCCCAGATGGCGGCAGCGGCGCCTGCGGGCGGCACATAGATCACCGACACGGTGGCGCCGGTTTGCGTGGCGGCTTCCTTGACGGAGGCGTAGATCGGGATGTTGAAGATCGACTCGCCGGCCTTCTTGGGGTTCACGCCGGCCACGAAGGCGTTCTTGCCGTTCGCGTATTCCTGGCACTTTTCGGTGTGGAACTGGCCAGTCTTGCCCGTGATGCCCTGGGTGATGACCTTGGTGTCTTTGTTGATGTAGATCGACATGTTTCTTGTCCTAGTCAGTCGGGGACAGAGCTAAAGATCTGCCCCCAAGGTCATTACTTAACGGCAGCAACAATTTTTGTAGCAGCTTCGGCCATGGTGTCAGCGGCAATGATGGGCAGGCCCGATTCGGCCAGCAGCTTCTTGCCCAGCTCTTCGTTCGTGCCCTTCATGCGCACCACCAGCGGCACCGACAGGTTCACGGCCTTGCAGGCGGTGATCACGCCGTTGGCGATGGTGTCGCACTTCATGATGCCGCCGAAGATGTTGACCAGAATGCCTTCCACCTTGGGGTTGCTCAGCATGATCTTGAAGGCTTCGGTGACCTTCTCGGCGGTGGCGCCGCCGCCCACGTCGAGGAAGTTGGCAGGTTCGCCGCCAAACAGCTTGATGGTGTCCATGGTGGCCATGGCCAGGCCCGCACCGTTCACCAGGCAGCCGATGTTGCCATCGAGGCTGATGTAGGCCAGGTCGAACTTGCTGGCTTCCACTTCGGCGGGGTCTTCTTCATCCAGGTCGCGCAGCGCCACGATTTCGGTGTGGCGAAACAGCGCGTTGGGGTCGAAGTTGAACTTCGAGTCCAGGGCCATCAGCTGGTTCTTGCTGTCGCGGTTCAGGGGATTGATTTCCACCAGCGATGCATCGGTTTCCATGTAGCACTGGTAGAGCTTCTGGAAAATGTCCACGGCCTGGGCGGTGGACTCGGCGGGCAGGCCGATGCCGTTGGCGATCTTCCTGGCTTGCTCGGCACCCAGACCCGTCAGGGGGTCGATGAATTCGGTGACGATCTTCTCGGGCGTGGAGTGGGCCACTTCCTCGATGTCCATGCCGCCTTCGCTGGACGCAATGAAGGCGATCTTCTGCGTGGCGCGGTCGGTCACGATGGACACGTAATATTCTTTTTGAATGTCGGCGCCGTCCTCGATGTACAGGCGGCGAACCTTCTGGCCTTCGGGGCCGGTCTGGTGCGTCTTGAGCTGCATGCCCAGGATTTCGCCCGCGATGCGCTTGACGTCGTCGATGGTCTTGGCAACCTTCACGCCGCCGCCCTTGCCGCGCCCACCGGCGTGGATCTGGGCCTTGACAACCCACACGGGGCCGCCGAGTTTCTGGGCTGCTTCGACGGCTTCTTGCACCGTGAACGCGGGAATGCCGCGCGGAACGGGCACACCAAAATTGCGCAAGATTTCCTTGCCTTGGTATTCGTGAATCTTCATGAGGTCTCTCTCAGGGAAGGGTGGTATTTACCCGTTTACCATGAACAACAATTGTCTGGCCGCGGGCTGGGGACATGGCAACCGGCGACTGTATCATGCTGCAACGCACCATCCCTTGTGCCAGGCTTACAGGGACGGTCAGAACGCAATCACCCCTTGCAGGAGCATTCACATGTCCAGAGTCTTTATCGATGGCGAAGCCGGCACCACGGGCCTGCAGATCCGCGAGCGCCTGCAGGCCATGCCGCAGATCGAGCTGGTCAGCATTGCGCCCGAGCTGCGCAAGGACCCGGCTGCCAAGCGCGCACTCATCGCGGGCGTGGACCTGGTGGTGCTGTGCCTGCACGACGATGCCGCGCGCGAGACCGTGGCCATGGTCGATGACATCGAAAAAACCACCGGCCGCCAGGTGAAGGTGATCGACGCGAGCACGGCGCACCGCACGGCACCGGGCTGGGTGTTTGGTTTTCCCGAACTGGCCGCCGGCCAGGCGCAGGCCGTGCGCGAGGCGCTGCGCGTCTCCAACCCCGGCTGCTATGCCACCGGCGCGATTGCGCTGCTGCGCCCGCTGGTCGATGCAGGCCTGGTGCCCAAGGACTTCCCGCTCGCGCTGCCCTCGGTCAGTGGCTATTCGGGCGGCGGCCGCACCATGATCGAGGCCTATGAGCAAGGCCAGGCCGCGCCGTTCGAGCTGTATGCGCTGGGCCTGTCGCACAAGCACCTGCCCGAGATTCTCAAATACACCGGGCTCACGCGCCGGCCCATCTTCGTGCCCGCCGTCGGCAATTTCCGCCAGGGCATGCTGGTGCAGTTGCCCCTGCACCTTGATCTGTTGCCGGGCCAGCCCAAGGCGGCGGACCTGCACGACGCGCTGGCCTCGCACTACGCCCAGAGCAACACGCCCGCGCAGTGGGTGAGCGTGCTGCCGCCCACCGAAGACGGCAAGCTCGAACCCACCGCGCTCAACGACACCAACCAGCTGGAGTTGCGTGTGTTCGCCAACGAAACCTACCGCCATGCCGTGCTGGTGGCGCGCCTCGATAACCTGGGCAAGGGCGCCAGCGGGGCGGCCGTGCAGAACCTGCAATTGATGCTGGGTTTGTGAGTCCGCATGTCTTGCGGCGGCGGGGCTTGCCGCAGTCTGCGGGTTCGTTCAGCGATTGATATGCTCTTGAATTTGTAGCTGCTTGCGCTTGTATGGCAAGCGCTGGTGGTCTATTTGGCTCAAAATCTGCGCCGCACAAGTACCTGTGCATCGCAACGCTCGCAGCGCGTCTATTCAGCCCCGTCGTCGGGGCTGCCGTCGCGCACCACGCGGCGCACCACGTCCCCTGAAAACCCGCGCGCGGCCAGAAAGCGCATCTGCCGCGCCCGCGCCTGCACATCAGTCGCCACGCTGCCAAAGCGTTGCCGCCAGACGGCCTGGGCGCGTTCCAGCTCGGTGGCGCGCAGGCGCTCGGCCGTGGCGCGCACCAGATCGTCGTCGAGCCCCTTGCTGCGCAGCTCCTGCACCAGGCGCTGCGTGCCCAGCCGCGCGGCGCGGCGGTGCACCAGCGATTCGGCCACGCGGTTTGCGTTGATGAAGTCCTTGGCCTGCAGGTCGTCGAGCACGGCGTTCAGGTCGTCGCCCTCCTGCACATGGCGCGCCAGCTTGGTGGCCAGCTCGGCGCGCGAATGTTCGCGCTGGGCCAGCAGCCGCAGCGCGCGGCCCTTGAGGGAGAGGGTGCCAAGGCCCATGGCGATGTTGCTCTGTTATCAATAGCTGCTGGCGCTTATTCAGCAAGCGCCAGCAGCTGATTTCATCTCAAAAAGTGCGACTGGCGCACCAAGCGCCCGCTGCCGCGCTTACTTGTCTTCCTTCTCGCCCTTCTCGCCCTTGGCGGGCTTGCTGGCGGGCGCAGCTTCGAGGGCGGCAGGCAGCAGGGCGATGCCCAGGCTTTCGCGCACCTTGTTTTCGATCTCGCGGGCGAGGTCGGGGTTCTCGCGCAGGAACTCGCGGGCGTTGTCGCGGCCCTGGCCGATCTTTTCGCCGTTGTAGGCATACCAGGCGCCGGCCTTCTCGACAATCTTGGCGTTCACGCCCATGTCGATGATCTCGCCCTCGCGGCTGATGCCTTCGCCAAACAAAATGTCGAACTCGGCTGTCTTGAAGGGCGGGCTCACCTTGTTCTTGACCACCTTGACCTTGGTTTCGTTGCCGATGGCTTCGTCGCCCTTCTTGATGGTGCCGGTGCGGCGGATATCGAGGCGCACCGACGCGTAGAACTTGAGTGCATTGCCGCCGGTGGTGGTTTCGGGCGAGCCGAACATCACGCCGATCTTCATGCGGATCTGGTTGATGAAGATGACCATGCAGTTGGTCTTCTTGATGGTGGAGGTCAGCTTGCGCAGCGCCTGGCTCATCAGGCGGGCCTGCAGGCCGGGCAGGCTGTCGCCCATTTCGCCTTCGATTTCGGCCTTGGGCGTGAGGGCGGCCACCGAGTCGATGACGATCAGGTCCACGGCGCCCGAGCGCACCAGGCTGTCGACGATTTCGAGCGCCTGCTCGCCGGTGTCGGGCTGGCTGATCAGCAGGTCGGACAACTGCACGCCGAGTTTCTGGGCATATTGCACATCGAGCGCGTGCTCGGCATCGACAAACGCGCAGGTGCCGCCCTGCTTTTGCATCTCGGCAATCACCTGCAGCGTGAGCGTGGTCTTGCCCGACGATTCCGGGCCGTAGATTTCGACCACCCGGCCGCGGGGCAGGCCGCCCACGCCCAGCGCGATGTCCAGGCCCAGCGAGCCGGTGGAGACCACCTGGATGTCCTCGATCACCTCGCCTTCGCCCAGGCGCATGATGGTGCCCTTGCCAAATTGCTTCTCGATCTGGGCGAGCGCGGCGGCCAGGGCCTTGGCCTTTTCGGTGTTCACGGGCAATGCGGGGTTGGTGCCTTTGACTGCGACGTCCATGAGAAACTCCTTGAAAAACAACAGGTTGGATGCTGGCATCGCTCTGCGGTTAATCACAGGCTGGATGCTTGAACAGTAGTTTATGCGAGCAATGGAGTGTGTATGGGGCAAAATTTAGTCAGTTTGCCTGACAATGCGGCATGGTTGATTCCGCACCCATCGCCACCCCCGCCACGCCCCCCGTCCCGACCGCTTTGGCCCCGGACGATCGCTGGCGGCAAACCCACCTCGGCCGTCTCATGGGCAGCGCGCTGCGCCGCTTCGACGCCCGGGTGCTGCAGCTCATGGCGCGCAATGTCGAGGTGCCGCTGGCACTGTCCAACCTCGCGGCGCGCGACCAGGTGACGGCGGCCCATGTGCACATCACCCGGCATCTCGCGCTGCAGGGCGACCGGCTGACCGACCTGGCCCAGCGCGCGGGCATGACCAAGCAGGCCATGGCCAACCTGGTGGACCAGTGCGAGGCCTGGGGCCTGGTCACGCGCGCGGCGGACGCGCTCGATGCGCGCGCGCGGCGGGTGTGCTTCACGCCCACCGGCCTGGCCTGGCTGCAGGCGTTTCGCGACGCGGTGGCCCAGGCCGAGGCCGAGTTCCGCGAGGAGGTGGGGCACGACGTGGCCACGGTGGTGGCCATCGGGCTGGAGGCCTATGCGGGCGGGGCGCCGCCCTGATGCGTGGCAGCGCCCACCCGCCGCCCGCACAGGGAATGCGCCATGGACGCCGGCCGGCAGATTGCGCACACTGGCCCCATGCCGACTGCGTTACCCTCGAAGCCCATGTCCCCCGACGTCACCTACCTTCCCGGCAGCACCCCGCTGGTGCTCGATTCGCCGCACAGCGGCACCCGATACCCGGCCGACTTTGGCGCCGCCCTCGACCTGCCCACGCTGCGGCGCGCCGAGGACACGCATGTCGAAAAGATCTACGCCTTTGCCCCCGCGCTGGACGTGGCCTGGGTCGAGGCCCATTTCCCCCGCATCTACCTTGATGCCAACCGCGACACCACCGAGCTTGACACCACCTTGCTCGACGGCGCGTGGACCGACCCCCTCAGCACCGACCCCAAGGTGCTCGGCAAGGTGCGCCTGGGCAAGGGCCTGATCTGGAAGTTCACCGACGAAGGCGAGCCCATCTACAACCGCCTGCTCACCGTGGCCGAGGTGCGCGCGCGCATCGAGCGCTGCTGGCGCCCCTACCACGCCGCGGTGGCGCAGGCCATTAACGCGGCCCATGCGCGCCATGGCTACAGCATCCACCTCAACTGCCATTCCATGCCCGCGGTGGCGGGGCAATTTGCCACCGACTTCCCGGGCCTGGTGCATGCCGACTTCGTGGTGGGCGACCGCGATGGCAGCACCGCCAGCCCGGCGCTGTCGGCCTTGATCTGCGAGCACCTGCGCGGGTGCGGCTACAGCGTGGAATACAACCATCCCTACAAGGGCGTGGAACTGGTGCGCCGCTATGGCAACCCGGCGCAGCACCGCCACAGCGTCCAGGTCGAGATCAACCGCAAGCTCTACATGGACGAAACCACCCTGGCGCAGCACCCCGAGGGCATGGTCCGCCTGCAGGCCGACCTGCAGGCGCTGGTGCACCGGCTGCTGGCCACCGATCCGCGCTGAAGGCTGCGGCGGCGTGGCGGGTGCAGGCCCGCGAACGGCCCGCTCCCGAAGCGGCGCCGCGCCGCCTAAAATCGCGGCACAGGCGCGGCGCCAGACCGCAGCCACCCATCAGGAGACTCCCGCATGCGCATCCTCATTGCCGAAGACGACCAGGTGCTGGCCGATGGCCTGCTGCGCACGCTGCGTGCCTCGGGGGCCGTGGTGGACCATGTGGCCAGCGGCAGCGAAGCCGACGCGGCCCTCATGACCAACAACGAGTTCGACCTGCTCATCCTGGACCTGGGCCTGCCCAGGATGCACGGGCTGGAAGTGCTCAAGAAACTGCGCGGCCGGGGCTCGGCCCTGCCGGTGCTCATCCTCACCGCCGCCGACAGCGTGGACGAGCGGGTGAAGGGGCTGGACTTTGGCGCCGACGACTACATGGCCAAGCCCTTCAGCCTGCAAGAGCTCGAAGCCCGCGTGCGCGCCCTCACGCGCCGGGGCATGGGCGGCACCAGCAGCGCCATCAAGCACGGCCCGCTGGTGTACGACCAGGCCGGCCGCGTGGCCACCATCGACGGCAAGATGGTCGAACTCTCGGCCCGCGAACTGGGCCTGCTTGAGGTGCTGCTGCAGCGCGCCGGCCGGCTGGTCAGCAAGGAGCAGCTCGTGGACCGCCTGTGCGAGTGGGGTGAAGAGGTGAGCAACAACGCCATCGAGGTGTACATCCACCGCCTGCGCAAGAAGATCGAGAAGGGCCCGATCCGCATCGCCACGGTGCGCGGCCTGGGTTACTGCCTTGAAAAGATTCCAGGGTAGGAGGCCCCCCTGAGTCGAGATTCGCCCAGTGCCGTCGCAGAGGCGGCAGCTCTTCGATGCAGTCCAAGCCTGCGCCGGCAGGCATGGAGCCGCGGCATCTCAGCCCCCATGGGGACGCACCCGGTGGCCTGGCGGAGCCAGTTCCACGGGTGCACTGGCCTAGAACGCGCCAGTTTCGATTGCAGGGGCGGGGCGTGGTATCTGAGCTGGGTGCAATGAAAATGATAGCTGCTGGCGCTTGCTGCACAATCGCCAGAGGCCAAAAAGGCTTGAAACCTTGAAAATCTTCCAGCGTGAACAGCGCTCCCTGTTCGGCGAAATCCTCGACTGGATGCTCACCCCGCTGCTGCTGCTGTGGCCCGTGAGCCTGGCGCTGACCTGGCTGGTGGCGCAGGGCCTGGCCAACAAGCCGTTCGACCGTGCCCTCGAATACAACGCCCATGCGCTGGCGCAGCTGGTGACGGTGCAGCACAGCAAGGTGCAGTTCAACCTGCCCCAGCCCGCCAGCGAGATCCTGCGCGCCGACGACTCGGACATCGTTTACTACCAGGTGATGGGCCCGGGGCGCAAGTTCCTGTCGGGCGAACGCGATTTGCCGCCCCCCGACGACGATGACCGTCCAGCGCCGGGCGAAGTGCGCCTGCGCGATGCCGAGCTGCGCGGCGTGGAGATTCGCGTGGCCTACATCTGGGTGCGCCTGCCGCTGCCCGATGCGCCGCTGGCCCTGGTGCAGGTGGCCGAAACGCGCGAAAAGCGCAGCGTGCTGGCCACCGAAATCATCAAGGGCGTGATGCTGCCGCAGTTCGTCATCCTGCCGCTGGCGGTGCTGCTGGTGTGGATGGCGCTGGCGCGCGGCATCCAGCCGCTGAACCAGCTGGAGCAGCGCATCCGCGCGCGCAGCCCCGACGACCTCTCGCCGCTGGACGACCGCACCGTGCCGCTGGAGGTGGCGCCCCTGGTGTCGTCCGTCAACGATCTGCTCACGCGCCTGGGCGATTCGCTGGCCACGCAAAAGCGCTTTCTGGCCGATGCGGCGCACCAACTCAAGACGCCGCTGGCGGGTCTGCGCATGCAGGCCGACCTGGCCCAGCGCGAAGGCACCAGCACCGAAGAGCTCAAGCGCTCGCTGCAGCAGATTGGCCGCTCCAGCATCCGCGCAACGCACACCGTCAACCAGCTGCTGGCGCTGGCGCGCGCCGAAGGCAGCGGCGTGGGCATTGCCCGCATGCCCTGCGACCTGGCCAAACTCACCATCGAAGTGGTGCGCGACTCGGTGCCGCGCGCGCTCGACAAGCAGATCGACCTGGGCTACGACGGCGCCCAGCCGGGCGCCCCCGGTGTGTGGATGGACGGCAATCCCACCCTGCTCAAGGAGCTGGTGCGCAACCTGGTGGACAACGCCATCAACTACACCCCGTCCAAGCCCGAAAAGCCGGGTGTGGTCACCGCCCGCGTGCTGGCCGACACCTTTGGCCATGTGCTGCTGCTGCAGGTGGAAGACTCGGGCCCCGGCGTGCCCGAGGCCGAGCGCGAGCTGGTCTTTCAGCCCTTTTACCGGGCACTGGGCAGCGAGGCCGACGGCTCGGGCCTGGGGCTGCCCATCGTGCTGGAGATTGCGCGCCAGCACGGCGCCGAGGTGCTGCTGGAAGATGCCCACCCTGACCAGCAACCACCGGGCGCGCGGTTCTCGGTGCGCTTTGCCGCACGCTCGCCAGACGCGGACGCACCGCAGGGGTGAGCGAGGCCCGTGCCGGGCAGCTCGTTTTTTGTTGTTGCTATGAAAATAGAAGCGTACCGCGCTTATTCATCAAGCGCTGCGGCCGATTTTGGCCTTGTTGATCCGGCACGGTTTATTGCGGAGGCCGATTCCCGTTCACCCTGAGCCCTTCGGCGGGCTCAGGACAGGCTTGTCCAAGGGCTTTGGCAAGCTCGGCCCGAACGGGGTTTGCGAATAAATCCTGCCGGATCAATAAATTGCTTCAGGAGCAGTTGCGCAGGGCCTTGTCGCCCAGGGCCGGGCGCAGCAGCGCTTCGGCCTGTGCGCGCATGGCGCTGTCCAGGGCGGGCAGGCGCAGCGTGAAACCCTGGGCCTCGGCGCGTTCCACCACCACCTTGGCGGTGCGCACGCCCTGGTTGCTCAGCGTGGTCAGCGCCCGCTGGGCGGCTTCTTCGGTGGCAAAGCGGCCCAGTGACAGGCCTGGCTCCAGCGCCGGATTGTTGGGGCGGTCGTAGGGCACGTTGCGGGTGCGCAGCTCGGCGCGCTTCCTGGCGAGCGCCTCGTCGTCGGCAAAGCGGCCCATGTAAACCATCCAGCGCCCGGGAATGGCGATGGATTCGAGGCTCCAGCTGCCTTGCGGCAGGCCGGCCGCGGCGGTGCGCACGGCGTCGGCCTGGCGCGGCTCCAGCAGGCCGGCCTGCAGGCACGCCGTGCCAGTTGATGGGGCAGACGGGGCCTCGCTGGCCGCGGCCGCCGCCGTCTGGCTGGTGTCGCGGGCCTGCAGAATGCGCAGCGTCTCGGGGCGGATCTGCTGCGCCAGGCGGTGCGGCTCGGACTGTTCGACCGGCGCCAGCCCCCACGAGCGCAGCCAGCCTTGCGACCACGCGCAATAGCCGGCATTGGCCAGCAGCAGGGCGATGACGGCAAGGCGCAGCATGGGGCAGGTCTTTCAGGGAAGGAGAGGGCGCGTGGCCGCGGGCCGCACGCTGATTTCAGAACTGGTAATGGCCTGCATGCCCCGCGCGGTGTGCACCAGCAGCGCCCCGTCCTCGGCCACGCCATGGGCTGTGCCGGTCTGCCCGTCGCTCAGCGTCACGGCCCTGCCCTGCAGCACGTCGCGCGTGGCAAAGCGCGCCTGCATGGGGGCAAAGCCATAGCCCTCGAACGATTGCAGCAGGGCCACCAGCGGGGGCACGATGCGCAGCAGGGCCGTGGGTGCGTCCAGGCCGGGTTCCACGTCCTGCAGGCTGCCGGGCGGCATGCTCATACCGTCGGCACTGCGCGGCAGCACGTTGATGCCGATGCCCACCACCACGTAGCGTGCGCTGGGGGTGCGGGCCGTGGCAGTTGCCTGGGGCGTGACAAAACTGGCCGTCTCCACCAGGATGCCGCCGAGCTTGCGGTCGCCCCCAGCGCCGCCCAGCCACAGGTCGTTGGGCCACTTGAGGCCTATGCGGGCCGCCTGACCGTCACCCAGGGTGGGCAACACGGGCTGCAGGCTTTCGGCCACGCTCACTCCCACCGCGAGCGACAAGCCAGACCAATCCGTTGGCGCCAGCGGCAACCCCAAGGACATCATCAGCGATGGCATGGCCCCCGCGCTTGACGCTTCGCGTGCGGCGCTGCCCCCCAGGGGGGCCTTCGCTGCTTGGGGCGGCCCGGCGCTGCTCACGTCCACCCCGCTCTGCCACACGCGCCCCAGGCGCCCGCGCCCGGCGGTCTGCTGCTCGGCCACCAGCAGCGTGGGTTCGCTCCGGCCCGCGCGCGCACGGCGCATGAGTTCGGTGTTGGTCGAGTCGATGCTGGGCAGCACTTCGACCGTGAAGCCGGGCAGCAGGGGCGCCACGGCCTCCCAGATGGCCTCGGCGGGCCAGCGGACGGGTTTTTGCTGCTGCATCACTGCGGGTGCTTGCGCAGGGGCTTGGAGGCCGCCTTGGCTTTTTTGGCGGCTTGGGGTTTTTTGGGCGCAGTTTTTCGGGGCTTGGATGGCGGCAGCGGCACGGGCGGCGCCCAGCCGCGCTTGGGCGCCAGCAGCGTGCCCCGGCAGTTCTTGCTGCCGCACCAGCAGGGGTATTCGGCCTTGAGCTTTTTGGTGTAGCGCTCTTCGATGATCAGGCCGTAGTCGTAGTTCAGCTCTTCGCCTGCCAAAATATTCCGCAGCGCGGTGATGAAGATGCGGCCGTCCCGCTCGTCGGCGTAGCAGTTCGGGTTGCAGCTGTGGTTGATCCAGCGCGACGAGTTGCCGCCGAACTTGGCGTCGATCACGTGGTCTTCATCCACGTGAAAGTAGAACGTGTGGTTGGGTTGCAGCGGGTCGTGCGGGTGGCGGTCCTGCGCTTCCTGCCAGCCGATGACCTCGCCGGTGTACTCCACCAGCACCTCGCCCTCGGCAATATCCTGCACGGCAAACACGCCCTTGCCATGCACGCCCGAGCGCCGGGTCTGGATGCGGCGGCCCGGGGCAACGGTGGGGGCGGCGGGCGATGCAAAGCGGGGCATGGCAAAAACTCTGTTAACTTGATGGTGCACACATGTGTGCGTGCGCGTGTATGCGCGTGAGACCCGAATTGTAGAAGCGCCCGGGCCGGCCCCGGGCAACCAGAATGACTGGCGAGAGCCCCCAAATGACCAAGACCCTGGTAATTGCAGAAAAACCCTCCGTCGCGCAAGACATCGTGCGCGCACTGACCCCCGTGGCCGGCAAGTTCGACAAGCATGACGACCACTTCGAGAACGACCGCTATGTAGTCACCAGCGCCGTCGGCCACCTGGTGGAGATCCAGGCGCCCGAAGAGTTCGACGTGAAGCGCGGCAAGTGGAGCTTCGCCCACCTGCCCGTCATCCCGCCTTACTTCGACCTCAAGCCCGTGGACAAGACCAAGAGCCGCCTGAACGCGGTGGTCAAGCAGGCCAAGCGCAAGGACGTGACGCAACTCATCAACGCCTGCGACGCGGGCCGCGAGGGCGAGTTGATCTTCCGCCTGATCGAGCAGTACGCCGGCGGCGCCAAGCCGCTGGGAAAGCCCGTCAAGCGCCTGTGGCTGCAGTCAATGACGCCCCAGGCCATCCGCGACGGCTTTGACGCCCTGCGCACCGAGCAGCAGATGGCAGGCCTGGCCAGCGCCGCGCGCAGCCGGTCCGAGGCCGACTGGCTGGTGGGCATCAACGGCACCCGCGCCATGACGGCGTTCAACTCGCGCGACGGCGGGTTCTTTCTGACCACCGTGGGCCGCGTGCAGACGCCCACGCTGTCGCTGGTGGTGGAGCGCGAGGAAAAGATCCGCAAGTTCATCAGCCGCGACTATTGGGAGATTCACGCCACCTTTGGCGCACAGGCCGGTGAATACCCCGCCAAGTGGTTCGACCCCAAGTGGAAGAAAAGCGACGACGTGGAGGCCCGCGCCGACCGCGTGTGGTCTGCATCGGAAGCGCAGGCGATTGCCAACGCCGTGCGTGGCAAGCAGGCCACCGTCACCGAAGAGAGCAAGCCCACCACGCAGGCATCGCCCCTGCTGTTCGACCTGACCAGCCTGCAGCGCGAGGCCAACGGCAAGTTCGGCTTCTCGGCCAAGACCACGCTGGCCCTGGCGCAAAGCCTGTACGAGCGCCACAAGGCCCTGACCTACCCGCGTACCGACTCGCGCGCGCTGCCCGAAGACTACCTGCCCGTGGCGCGCGACACCTTCGGCATGTTGGCCACCAGTGGCATGCGCCACCTGGCGCCGTTTGCCCAGCAAGCGCTGGACGGCAACTACGTCAAACCCACCAAGCGCATCTTCGACAACAGCAAGGTGAGCGATCACTTTGCCATCATCCCCACGCTACAGGCTCCCAGCGGCCTGAGCGAAGCCGAGCAGAAGCTCTACGACCTGGTCGTGCGCCGCTTCATGGCCGTGTTCTTCCCGAGTGCTGAATACACCGTGACCACGCGCATTTCCACCGTGGCCCCCCACAGCTTCAAGACCGAAGGCAAGGTGCTGGTCAAACCGGGCTGGCTGGCCATCTACGGCAAGGAAGCGGCCGATGAGGTGGAAGGCGGCAAGGACGGCGACAAGGGCCAGAACCTCGTGCCGGTGAAGCCCGGCGAAAGCGTCAACACCGTCGCCGTGGACCCCAAGGGCCTCAAGACCAAGCCGCCCGCCCGCTACTCCGAAGCCACGCTGCTCGGCGCCATGGAAAGCGCGGGCAAGCAGATCGACGACGAAGAGCTGCGCGAGGCCATGCAGGAAAAAGGCCTGGGCACGCCTGCCACGCGCGCGGCCACCATCGAAGGCCTGCTGACTGAAAAGTACATGCTGCGCGAAGGCCGCGAGATCATCCCCACGGCCAAGGCCTTCCAGCTGATGACGCTGCTGCGCGGGCTGGAGGTCGAAGAACTCTGCCGCGCCGACCTGACCGGCGAGTGGGAGTTCAAGCTCTCGCAAATGGAAAAGGGCCTGCTCAGCCGCGAAGACTTCATGGCCGGCATTGCCACCATGACCGAGCGCATGGTCAAGAAGGCCAAGGAATACGACCGCGACACCATCCCCGGCGACTACGCCACGCTCGAATCCCCCTGCCCCAACTGCGGCGGCGTGGTCAAGGAAAACTACCGCCGCTTTGCCTGCGTGGGCAAGCCCGGTGCAGAAGGCTGCGGCTTCAGCTTCGGCAAGTCGCCCGCAGGCCGCACCTTTGAAACCGCCGAGGCCAACGCCCTGCTGCGCGACAAGAAGATCGGCCCGCTGGAGGGCTTTCGCTCCAAGGCCGGCTGGCCCTTCACGTCCGAGATCGTCATCAAGTACGACGACGAGGCGCACAACTACAAGCTCGAATTCGACTTTGGCGACGACAAGAAGGGCGAGGAATCGGGCGAGCTGGTCGAGTTCGAAGACGCCGCGCTCGGCCCCTGCCCCATCTGCGGCTCGGAAGTGCACGAGCACGGCAGCAACTATGTGTGCAGCAAGGCCGTGCCCACCGCCGCGCAGCCCACACCGAGCTGCACTTTCAAGAGCGGCAAGATCATCCTGCAGCAGCCTGTGGAGCGCGAGCAGATGCACAAGCTGCTCGAAACGGGCAAGACCGACCTGCTCGACAAGTTCGTGAGCATGCGCACCCGCCGCGCCTTCAAGGCCCACCTGGCGTGGGACAAGGAAGCGGGCAAGGTCAACTTTGAATTTGCGCCATCCAAGTTCCCGCCGCGCCCCGGTGCTGCTGCTAAAACGATAGCTGCAAAGGCAGGCAAGACAAGCGCTGCAGCCAAAAAATCCGCCAAACCTGCCACTGCCAAGAAAACCCCGGCCACCAAGACCGCCGCCGCCAAGGCACCGCGCAAGGCCGCGGCAGGCAAGGCACCCAGCGCCGCCCTGGCCGCCGTGATCGGCACCGAACCCGTGGCCCGCCCCGAGGCCGTCAAGAAGATGTGGGAATACATCAAGGCCCACAACCTGCAGGACCCCAAGGACAAGCGCACCATCGTCGCCGACGACAAGCTGCGCGCCGTGTTCGGCAAGGACAGCGCAGGCATGTTCGAGCTGGCAGGCATCCTGGGTCAGCACCTGGGCTGACCGGCACGCTGGTGGCGCAGCGGTAACGGCCGCAAGCCTCCACCAGTACCCTGCGCGGCCCCATGGAACGCGCCATCCTCACCGCGATGGCGGTGGTGGCCGCCGCCTGGTGGATGGCGGCCTTTTGCTGCCTTGCGGGCACCATGAAAAGATCGTCAACGCGTTCTTGCACGGAGGGCCGGGGGCCTTGCACAGGGTCTGCGCACGCACCACGCGCAGCAAATAAGCAAATTTGTTTTCCTTCGTTGCCGTGTGCGACTGACACCGAGAGACTGCACAGCCCGCCCCTTTCGGGGGCGCGGTCCGTCGCAGTCCCACATCGTCATCGCACATGAAAAAATCTCCATTCCCGATCCGCCCGTTGTCCCTCGTCGTTGTCTTGTTGTCGCCCGCGCTGGCCCTGGCGACCAACGGCTATTTTTCTGCCGGTTATGGGGTGAAATCCCAGGGTGTGGCCGGTGTGGGTATCGCGCTGCCGCAGGATGCGCTGGCCGCCGCCGCCAACCCCGCAGGCACGGCCCTGGTGGGTGATCGGGCCGACCTGGGCCTGACCTGGTTTGCGCCGCGCCGCGACACAGAAATTGTCGGCAATGCCTTTGGCGCGGATGCCCGCTACAGCGGTGACGACAAGAAGAACTTTTTCATCCCCGACCTGGGCTACACCCGCAGGGTGACTCCGGACACCTCCGTCGGCCTGGCCGTGTATGGCAATGGCGGCATGAACACCGACTACGCCAGCAACCCCTACGCGCGCTTCGGCGCCAGCGGCTCCGCTGGCGTGAACCTCGAACAGTTGTTCATCAGCCCCTCGGTGGCGCACCGCATCAATGACGTGCACACGGTGGGCGTGGCGCTGAACGTGGCCTACCAGCGCTTTTCGGCCAAGGGAATCGGCCTGTTCGGCGGCTTCTCCAGCGCGCCCGGCAACGTGAGCAATCAGGGCACGGACAGCACCGTAGGTGCGGGCCTGCGGCTGGGCTGGACTGGCAAGCCGGCCCCCGGCATCACGCTGGGCGCCACCTGGGCGTCGCGCATCCATGGCCGCTTTGACAAATACAAGGGCCTGTTTGCCGATGGCGGCGGCTTCAATATTCCTGAAAACTATGGCGTGGGCCTGGCCTTTGAGGCCACGCCAACGCTGACGCTGGCCGCCGATGTGCTGAACATCCGCTACAGCCAGGTGGGCTCCATCGGCAACTCTGTCGCCAGCCTGTTTGCCGGCCAGCCCCTGGGGGGGGGCGATGGCGCTGGCTTTGGCTGGAAGGATATGCGGGTGCTCAAGCTCGGTTTCGTGCACCAGACACGGCCCGACCTGACCCTGCGCGGCGGCGTGAGCTTTGCCAACCAGCCAGTGCCATCGGGCGAAACCTTCTTCAATATCCTGGCGCCGGGTGTGGTGCGCAAACACCTCACCTTCGGCGCCACCTGGGCGCGGCCCGGCGGCGGCGAACTGTCGGGCTTCGTCGCCCACGCGTTCGGCCAGACGGTGCGGGGATCAGGCTCCATCCCGCCAGGCACACCGCCTGGCGGCTTTGGCGGGGGCAACGCCAACGTGCACATGAAGCAGACGGTGATCGGTGTTTCCTATGGCTGGAGGCTTTGAGATCCTTATAGGATGACCTGCATCACCCTCGCGAGCCGGGTGGGAGTGCGGATCGGGATGGGCCGCAAGGCGTCTTCTTGCAGCCCGCTGGCATGCTGGCGCGGCACCGGGCCCAGCCAGGCGGCCATTTGGCCACTTGCCCGCCATCCTTGAAGTTCTTCGCGTCGCCCAGCGAGACCACCAGCGCGCAGGCCTCCATGCCGATCGGGCCGGCGGGCTAATGGACAAAGAAGCCTGCCATCTGCTCGCGCTGGAGCGGTTTGTTGAACACGGCCCTGCCGTGCTCATCGACGCCGTGGACCTGAAACACATTCTGGGCCAGGTCGATGCCCATGGTTGTAATCTTGGTGGTGGACGTTCCTGCGGGTTCAAGTGGAAGAACAAACGTCTCCGCGGTGGCACTTTCGATGCCGTTTGGGTGGGGTCATCCATCCCATTGGTTCCGATTTCCTCGGGCCTGCCCACTGAATACCCTCGTCACATGGTCTGTCACCCCCATGGGCTAAGCTGGGTCACACGCATTCAGACTTTGCACAATCCCCACGCACCGACCATGCAGCAGCAAACCCACACGCCCTCCAGCAACCCCACCCGCTCGCTTCCCCTCACAGGCGTCACCAACTTCCGCGACCTGGGCGGCTACACCGGCCATGACGGGCGGCAGGTGAAGTGGCGGCGCCTCTTCCGCTCCGACCACCTGGCGGCACTCACGCCGCAAGACCAGGCGCTGCTGGCCGACCTGGGCGTGGCCCGCGCGGTGGACTTTCGCGGCCAGGCCGAAAGCGCGGCCCATGCCTACCAGCTGCCCGGCGTGGCCTACCACCCGCTTGCCATCGAGCCCACCGTGGTGCAGCGCGCGCTGGAGTTGCAGCGCACCGGCCGCCAGCTCACCGCGCAAGACGCCGTGGCGCTGATGCAGGAAACCTACCGGGGCTTTGTGCACGACAACGCCCCGCGCTTTGCCGAACTGTTTCGCCTGCTGCTGGCCAGTGATGCGCCCACCGTGTTTCACTGCACCGCCGGCAAGGACCGCACCGGCTTCGCCGCCGCACTCATCCTGCTCGCCCTGGGCGTGCCGCGCGATGTGGTCATGCACGACTACCTGCTCACCAATGCGCTCTACCAGCGCCCGCCCGGCATGGGCAGCCACGCCCCGCAAGAGGTGCTGCGCGTGCTGTGGCGCGTGCAGGAGGAGTTTCTGGATGCCGCGCTGCACAGGGTGGACAACGACTTTGGCGGCGTGCAGGCATATCTGGTGGATGTGCTGGGCGTGGATGCGGCCGCGCAAAAGGAGCTGGCGGGGCGGTATTTGCAGGCGGTGTGATTCGGCAATGGGCCAAGGGATGACCTGCATGACAACTCCCCGCGGCCTGTGGCAGCGCGGCCTCGGGCGATCCGCCGCGTTGCTTTTCTTGCCAATGGCCGGGCTATTGGCTGCAAGAAAAGACGCCTTGCGGCCCGTCCCGATCCGCACCGCCACCGACGCGCGAGGGTGATGCATGTCATCCTTGAGTTGAACGGGTGGCCGCTTTCGGCTGAGAAATCGGGCCGTATTCGTCAAATTGCGGCGCACACCCGCACCGAAGCCCCCCGTCGCATAAAACTGCCCGCCCGCCCGCCCGCCCGCCCGCCCGCCCGCCCGCCACGCAGTGCAGCGGGCGTAGCTGGTCCGGGGCGGTGTCGAACTCCCAGTGCCCGTCACGGAAAATGCGCCGCTGGCTTCGACCAGCTCGCGCGTGCGGGTGGAACCACGCCCGCAACGCCAGTTGCCCCCGGCCTTCGCCACGCCTGCACGGTAGTGCAATATTCATAGCTGCCCGCGCAGGCGGTATAAGCGCTGGAGGCATAAAACGCTCCAATTCCACCCCCCGCAACGGCCCCTGCGCCATACTTGCCCGCATGCGGCCGGGCATGCGTGCCCGTTGCCCGCCACCGTCCGTCACGTGCGCTGTTGCCGTGGCCGGTGTTGCCAGCCTGAGGAGGGCGCGTGAAATCTGCAAGTGATACCTGGTTCGACGAGGCCTACTACCAGCGCTACTACTTCGACAAGAAAACCAGCGTGGTCGACCCCGAGCACGCCGAGCGGCTGGGCGCCTTTGTGTGCAGCTACCTGCAGTACCTGCGCGTGCCGGTGAAGCGGGTGCTGGATGTGGGCTGCGGCATCGGCCTGTGGCGTGCGGCGGTGGCGCGGCATTTTCCCGATGCCAGCTACCACGGCGTGGAGTTCAGCGACTACCTGTGCGGGCGTTTTGGCTGGGAGCGCGGTTCGGTGGTGGACTACCAGGCCCATGACCCGGCCGAGCCGTTCGATTTGGTGATCTGCCAGGGCGTGCTGCCCTACCTGAACCCGTCCGACCTGAAACTGGCCCTGCGCAACCTGGGCCGGTTGAGCCGGGGCGCGCTGTATGTCGAGGCCGTGGCGCGCGAGGACTATGAGCGCGACATTCTCGACGAAGACCTGACCGACCCGCGCCTGTTTCGCCACCGGGCCGAGCTGTACCGGCGCGGCCTGCAAGAGGGCTTTACCGAGCTGGGCGGCGGCGTGTGGCTGAGCCGCCAGTCCGAGGTGCCGCTGTTCGAGCTCGAATGCGCGGGCGGCCGATGACCATGGCTGCAGCGCCCGTGATTCCCCATGCCGTCTCTCGCCAGCGCACCGAGCGCCTGGCCCGCAGTTCCAAGCCCTTTCTGGCGCGCGGCGGCCCGCGCGGCGAGCGCTGCGCCGGTTGCCGCCTGCTGCCCAGCCACTGCCTGTGCGCCCTGCGCCCCGCCGTGCCCACGCGCGCGGGCGTGTGTTTGCTGATGGGCGATGTCGAGGCGCTCAAGCCCAGCAACACCGGCTGGCTGATCGCCGATGTGGTGGCCGACACCTTTGCCTTTGGCTGGGCGCGCACCGAGGTGCACCCGGATTTGCTGGCCCTGCTGGCCGATCCGCAGTGGCAGCCGGTGGTGGTGTTTCCGGGTGACGACGTGGCGCCCGAGCGGGAGCTGACAGACCTTGCCTGCAACGCGGGCCCCGATGCCCCGCACAGCGCCAGCGGCAAGCGCCCGCTGTTTGTTCTGCTCGATGGCACCTGGCCCGAGGCGCGCCGGATGTTTCGCAAAAGCCCCTATCTGGATCGCCTGCCCGTGCTCACCCTGCAGCCGGGGCAACGCTCGCGCTACCGCCTGCGCCATGCTTTGCACGAGGACCACCTGTGCACCTCCGAGGTGGCGGCCCTGTGCCTTGAACTGGCGGGCGAGACGCGCGCGGCGCAGACGCTGGAGGCTTACCTCGACGTATTCACCCACCACTACCTGCAGGCCAAGAACCAGCTGCCCGTGGATGAGAACGGCGCGCTGCACCAGCGCCTGCGCGATCTGAGCGCGCTGGCCTGAGCCGCGTCCCACCCGGCATCAGCACCCGGTGCGGCACCAGGGGATTTCGCACCGGGCGCAAAATGCACCGATGAAAGCACCCCCCCGCCTGCAGTCCCTCATCGAGGAAGGCCTGATCGACACCGTGGTTCGGCAACTCATGAGCGGCAAGGAAGCCATGGTCTTCGTGGTGCGCTGTGGCGATGAAACCCGCTGCGCCAAGATTTACAAAGAGGCCAACAACCGCAGCTTCCGGCAGGCGGTGGACTACACCGAAAACCGCAAGGTCAAGAACTCGCGCTCGGCCCGCGCCATGGCCAAGGGCAGCAAGTTCGGCCGGCAAGAACAAGAGGCCGCCTGGCAAAGCGCCGAGGTCGATGCGCTCTACCGCCTGGCCGCCGCTGGCGTGCGCGTGCCGCAGCCGTTCAACTTCCACGACGGCGTGCTGCTGATGGAGCTGGTGACCGATGCGAACGGCGACGCCGCCCCGCGCCTGAACGATGTGGGCTTCAGCCCCGAAGAAGCGCGCACCCACCACGCCACGCTGGTGGCCGAGGTGGTGCGCATGCTGTGCGCGGGCGTGGTGCACGGCGATCTGTCGGAGTTCAACATCCTGCTGGCGCACCTGCCGGGCGCAGAAGGTGAAGAAGGTTCCGATGGCCCCGTCATCATCGACCTGCCCCAGGCCGTGGACGCCGCCGGCAACAACCACGCCCAGCGCATGCTGCTGCGCGACGTGGCCAATCTGCGCGACTTTTTTGGCCAGTTCGCGCCCGAGCTGCGCAGCACCCAATACGGCCCCGAGATCTGGAGCCTGTACCAGAGCGGGCTGCTGAGCAACGAGACCCCGCTGACCGGCATCTATGCGCCCGCGCATGCCGATGTGGACATGCAGGCCGTGCTGCGCGAAATCGACGACGCCCGCGATGAAGAGGCGGCGCGCAGGCTGCGCATGGCGTCGGTGGCCTGACGCTGGTGCTGACCAATGCGCGCATGGACAAGGCGTTGCAGGCGATTTGCTCCTGAATCAATAGCTGTTGGCGCAGGCTGATAAAGCGCTGGAGGCCAAAAAATGCCTGATTAGCGACTTGTCTCAGATGTTTTGCGCCAACTTGCACCAGCATCCGTTCGGGCTGAGCTGCCGAAGTCAGCTCTGCGCCACTTTCAGCCGGGGCTGTGCATCGTGCGCGATCGATTCGCCAAACGGGCTCAGCAGGTTGGCGCCCACTTTCTCGCGCACCTCCAGCGGCAGCAGCGGGAACACCAGTTCGGCGAAGCGGTAGGCCTCTTCGAGGTGCGGGTAACCCGAGAGTACGAAGGTGTCGGTGCCCAGCGCCACGTATTCCAGCAGGCGGTCGGCCACCTGCCGGGGGCTGCCCACCAGCGCCGTGCCCGCGCCGCCGCGCACCAGGCCCACGCCGGCCCACAGGTTGGGGCTGATCTCCAGGGCCGCGCGGCTGCGCTGCTGGCCCGCGGCGTGCAGGCGGGTCATGCGCTGCTGGCCATGCGAGTCCAGCCGCGACAGCGAGGCCTGGGCGCGCTCGATGGTGGCGTCGTCCAGCTCGCTGATCAGGCGGTCGGCGGCGGCCCAGGCTTCGTCCTCGGTCTCGCGCACGATCACGTGCAGGCGCACGCCAAAGCGCACCTGGCGGCCATGCGCGGCGGCGCGGGCGCGGATGTCGTCAAATTTGGCGGCCACCTCGGCGGGCGGTTCGCCCCAGGAGATGTACAGCTCCACATGCTCGGCGGCCAGCGCGTGCGCGGCGGGCGACGAGCCGCCGAAGAACAGCGGCGGGTGGGGCTGCTGCAGCGCCGGGAAGCTCTGGCGCGCGCCCTTCACGTGGATGTGCTCGCCGTCGAAATCCACCGTCTCTCCGGCAAAGAGTTTTTTCCACACGGTGAGAAATTCATCGGCATGGTCGTAGCGCGCGTCGTGGCTCAGAAAGGTGCCGTCGGCCTCCAGGTCGCCCGCGTCGCCGCCGGCCACCACGTTCACCAGCAGGCGCCCGCCCGACAGGCGGTCGAGCGTGGCGGCCATGCGCGCGTTGGCCGTGACGGAGAACGTGGTCGGCCGCAGCGCCACCAGAAGCTTCAGCCGCTGCGTGACGGCGACCAGGCTGGCAGCCACGATCCACGAGTCCTCGCAGGAGCGCCCGGTGGGAATCAGCACACCGCCATAGCCCAGCCGCTCGGCGGCCTGGGCGATTTGCTGGAGATAGGTCTGATCGACGGCGCGGGCCTGGTGGGTGCTGCCCAGGTAGCGGCTGTCGCCATGCGTGGGCAGGAACCAGAAAACATTGAGACTCATGGTGAAAACTCCCTTGGTGATTGGATGGGAGCGCCATGTTCTGCAAACGGAGCGTTAAATTGCTTGATTTTTCTCAAAGTGACTCCAACTTCGGCCATCTGTCAAAAAGATCATATGAGTATGCTTTTTTCTCACTTGTCGGCGCTGCACGGGCGTGATCAAGGCCGGGCCTGTTTCAGGCCCCGGGCCCGTGCTTCGTTACAGTGAGTGCCTTCCCTATCGAGAAAACAACATGACCAAAGACCTGGCCCGACAGAACGAACTCAAACCCATGGCGCTGTGCGAGCCCTGCCAGGGCATCCAGCGCAACTGGCGCAAGGCGCCCGGCCACGCCGAACTGGTGCAGCGCGGCAACCGCAAGGAAGACCGCGAGCAGGGCTCCGTCACCATCACCCGCTATGTGTGCGACCGCTGCGGCACGGCGTGGGAGTATGAGAACGACAAGACCAATCAGCAGGCTGGCTGGTCGGTGGTCGGCCGGTAAGGCACTGAATATCAAAAATAATAGCTGCAAGCGCTTTATGGATAAGCGCTAGAGGCCAATATGGCCTGATTGGCGGCTTGTCTCGGATGTCCCGCCCCATCCGTTCGGGCTGAGCCTTCGGCAAGCCTGTCCTGAGCCTGCCGAAGGGCCCAGGGCGAACGGGGTCTGGGATATGCCGCTGATCAGGCAATATGGATTGCATTCCCGGCCGCAATGGCACGGAAGCCCGCCGACACCCGTTCGTCCGCCGCAGCGGCTTGCCAGAACGACCGTGCCAGCGTCTGCGCCTCGGCCCATTCGCCCAGCGTGGCGGCGGTGGGTTGCAGTGGGCGGCTGGCAAAGTCGCGTGGCACCAGCTCGCCGCCCACGGGGGCGTACAGCATGGGCAGCATGTCGTAGGTGGGTGACAGCGCCCAGTCGTCGCCCTGGAGCACCAGCGAGATGTTGCCGTAGTGCCGGTCGGTGTTGGCGATGAGCTGGCCGTAGGCCTCCAGCAGGCGCAGCGTGCGGGCATCGGCCTGGGTGAGCAGGTTGCGCGCGGCCATGCGGTTGGCGGTGGCGGCCCAGTTGTCGATCTCGCCCACGTATTCGGCGTTGTAGACCTGCAGCGACACCATGCCGATGCGTCCGCCCAGGCCCTGCGGGTCGTTGCCCGCCAGCGGCGTGCGGTCAAAACGCTCCGACTCCAGAAACACACGCCCCGCGCCCATGAACAGCTGCGTGGGCGCCGCCGGCAGCCCCGCCTGCGCGAGCGTGTGCAGCGCCAGGTGCTCGCACACCAGCAGGTCGCGCATGCGCTGGTCGGTGGGGGCGTCGCCTGCGGGCGAGAACTTCACGATGACAGGCCGCCCCGCTGTGATGGTGCAGAACTTGGGCTGCTCGCCGCCCGCCGACGAGCCCGGGTGCGTGCCCCGCATGGCCTGCTCGGCCAGGCGGGGATAGTCGCTGGCCGAGGCGACCCGCGATGCGCGCGCGGGCAGGGTGTGAAAGCGCTGGAACGCGGCCTCGCCCATGATGAGGTTGCCCGGCAGGTCGTCGCCATACAGCGTCATGGCGCGCAGCACGTCGTCGTCGCTCCAGTGGCGCGGGTCGTGGCCCAGCTGCAGCTCGGGGTGGCCATGGGCAAAGGTGCGGCCCATGAAGCCCTGGGGCCGCATGTCGTCCAGAAACCAGGGCAGGCCGTCGTGGCGGCGATGCTCACCGTTGACCTCGTCCACCCAGAACGCGCCCCCTTCCAGAGGCACCAAACGCGCAAACGGCGAGGGGCGGCCTTGCGCGTCGATGTGCATCACCAGCACCTCGTTGCCCACGCCGGGCACGGTGCGGGGCAGCACATAGCGCTGCGAGCGCGCCGCGCCCACCTTTTGCACCTGGCCCGCATGGATCAGCGGCGCCAGCGCGCGCGACACCGTGGGCTGGCTCACGCCCAGCAGCGCCTGCAGCTCGGCGCTGGTCAGCACGCCGCCCTGGCGGCGCAGGGCCTGCAGGGCTTTGGGCGTGAGTTCGTGGGAGCTGATCATGAATGATGATATGAATAGATAAATTTAAACAAATTATCAGTGAATTCAATCATTTGAGTGAAATTTTGAATAGATAAATCAGATATGGTTTGGTGAATAATTGAACCGCGCTCACGATGGCAGGCACCTTTTCTCCGCATCCGTGTCCCACATGCCTTCAAGGAGAAAACCATGCTGCATCGCCGACGATTTCTGACCACCGCCACCAGTGGCCTGGCCTTGGGCGGTGCGGCGTTGCTGGTGGGGCGTGTCGCGCAGGCCCAGCCCAGTTACACCGTGCCGCTGGCGCAATTGCAGGAAATGGTGGCCCAGAAGTTTCCGCGCAACATGCCTGTGCAGGGGCTGCTGGACCTCACGGTGCAGGCGCCGCGCCTGCGCCTGCTGCCCGAGGTGAACCGCCTCGGGGCAGCCATGGCGGTGGACGCCGCGGGCCCCGCGCTGCGGCGCAGCCATGCGGGCATGTTCGATGTGGAGTTTGCGCTGCGCTACGAGGCCAGCGACCGCACGCTGCGGGCGCACCAGCTCAAGCTGGGGCGGCTGGAGTTCCCCACCCTCCGACCCGCCGTCACGGAAATCCTCAACGCCTACGGCCCGATGCTGGCCGAGCAATCCCTGCGCGAAGTCACGCTGCACCAGCTGCGCCCGCAGGACATGGCCGTGTTCGACGGCCTGGGCCTGCAGCCCGGCCCCATCACGGTGACGGCCAAGGGGCTGACCGTGGCGTTTGTGGGCAAGCCGCCCTGAGCAAGGCGTCAGCAACCCCGCTCCACCCTGCCGAGCGGCCGCTGGCCCGGCAAATCCAGCATGTCCTGCGGCGCGCCGTGCGGGGGGGGCGCCGATGCTCCGCGGTGCCATGCCATGCACGGTGGATCAGGCCAGGTACCGCGCACCGGGGCCGCGTTTTGCGCCACGGTTGTTGCGGGTGGTTACGGCCATGCAAAGCGGAATGTGCACACTTCCCTTTTCATCCGTCAACCGCAAGGAGACCGCCATGAAAGTCGAGCCCTATCTGTTTTTTGAAGGCCGCTGCGAAGAGGCGCTGGATTTTTACCGCCGCGCCTTGGGCGCCGAGGTGACCGCGCTCATGCGCTACAAGGACAACCCCGAGCCGGCCGCAGGCCCAGGCTGTGCGGCAGAGGGGGCGAGCGCGGGGCCCAAGCCCGAGATGGTGATGCACGCCGTTGTCAAAGTGGGCGAGACGCAGCTCATGGCGTCCGATGGCATGGGCTCGGGCAAGCCCAGTTTCCAGGGCGTCTCACTGTCGCTGAATCCCGCCACCGAGGCCGAGGCGCAGCGCCTCTTCAATGCGCTGGCCGAGGGCGGCACGGTGCAGATGCCCATGGCCAAGACCTTCTTCTCGCCCGCCTTCGGCATGGTGGCCGACCGCTTCGGCTTGTCGTGGATGGTGGTGGTGGCGCCATGACCGGCATCGCGCCCAGGAAGTCGCCATGATGAACCCCGAACCCCATGCCATGCACCGCTGGCTGCAGCAACTGCTCGGTGACTGGATCTGCGATTCCACCGCCGACATGGGCACCGGCCAGCCGCCCGCACAGAGCACGGGCACCGAACATGTGCGGGCACTGGGCGATCTGTGGGTGCTGTGCGAAGGCACGGGCACCATGCCCGGTGGTGGCGATGCGCGCATGCTGATGACGCTGGGCTTTGATCCGGAGAAGAACGTCTTCGTGGGCACCTGGGTGGGCTCGATGATGACCCCCATGTTCCTGTACCGGGGCACGCTCGATGCGAGCCAGAAGGTGCTGACGCTGGAGACCGAGGGCCCCAGCTTCACCGGCGATGGCAGCGTGGCACCGTACCGCGACGTGATCACGCTGGTGAATGCGAACGAGCGCACGCTCACTTCGGCAGGGTTGCAGCCCGATGGCAGCTGGAAGCCGTTCATGAAGGCCATATACCGTCGCAAGCCCGGGTGAAGAACGGCCCGCTCGTGGCAGCATAAAATGCTATCGAATACATAGCTAATGGCGCTTTGTGTGCGGACGCCAGGGCTCTATTTTGTTAAAAACGGGACGCCGACTGTCCTGCAATGCGCACCGCACTGTCCTAACCGAAGCACTTTCGTTGCTGCGCCATTGGCCCCATATTCGTCAGGTATGCGGCCGATTGTGGCGGCGTCAATCCAAGGAGCCCCTGATGTCGTCCTCCCCCGCCGTGTCATCGTCTGCCACCACCCTGCCCATCGTGCAAGCCCAGGCGCTGGGCCCGCTGTGGCCCACGATGGACCCGTTCTTGTTCTGCGCCCACCATGACGATGCCTATCCGGCAGGCAATGGTGCGTTTGCGCCCGCCGTGCCGCTGGAAGACCGCCAGATCGGCAGCGACTTCAGCCGCAAGGACGGCTGGAGCATGTACCACGGCGACACCGTGCCCGGCTTTCCGGGCCACCCGCACCGCGGCTTTGAAACCGTGACGCTGGTGCGCAAGGGGCTCATCGACCATTCCGATTCGCTGGGCGCGGCCGCGCGCTTTGGCGGCGGCGATGTGCAGTGGGTCACGGCCGGCAAGGGCATCGTGCACTCGGAGATGTTTCCGCTGCTCAACGCCACCGAGCCCAATCCGCTGGAGCTGTTCCAGATCTGGCTGAACCTGCCGGCCAGGAGCAAGATGGTGGAGCCCCACTTCACCATGCTGTGGAACGAGCGCATTCCGCGCCTGGTGCACCACGACGACGCGGGCCATGCCACCACCGTGACCGTGGTGGCCGGTGCCCTGCCCGGCGCGCCCGCCCCGCTGGCGCCGCCGCCCGAATCCTGGGCCTCGCAGCCCGAGGGCGATGTGGCCATCTGGACGCTGCGCATGGACCCCGGCGCGCAGTGGACGCTGCCGTCCGCACAAGGCCAGGGCACGCGCCGCATGCTGTATTTCTTTGTGGGCGACAGCCTGCGCGTGGGGCCTCAGGATGTGGGCCGGCATGCCGCGCTGGAACTGGTCGCGGGCCAGGACTGGCGGCTGGCCAACACCGGCGCCACGCCCGTGGAATGCCTGCTGCTGCAAGGCCAGCCCATTGGCGAGCCGGTGGCGCAATACGGCCCCTTCGTGATGAACACGCAGGCCGAGATCATGCAGGCCATGAACGACTACCGCCGCACCCAGTTCGGCGGCTGGCCTTGGGCGCAGCAGGACCCGGTGCATGGCACCGAGGCGCGGCGGTTTGCGCGCTACCCCGGCCAGGCCGATGAAGAGCGGCCCGGCGCTGCTGGCGCCGCGCCTGCGGTCACGGCCTGACCCTTGTAGCGGCGCCGGGCAGGCGCCTCGTGGACAATCCGGGGTTTTGATCCGCGCGGCGGGGCCGATTTGCGTCATGCACCGCCCCGCGCAGCTCCCTTGAAAGCGCAACGCCATGAACATCACCAAAGACGCCGCCGTCACCATCACCTACAAGGTCACCACGCCCCAGGGCAAGCCGCTTGACGCGGGCAGCATGGCCTATCTGCATGGCGGTTATGAAAACATCTTCCCCAAGGTCGAAGCAGCGCTGGAAGGCCAGGCCGTCGGCTTCAGCACCACGCTCGACCTCGCCGTGGACGACGCCTTTGGCGCCCACGACGAAAGCCTGGTGCGCACCATCCCCAAGGCCGAGTTCCCCCCGGGCGTGAAGGTGGGCGGCCAGTTGCAGGGCGTGGGCGCCGATGGCCAGCCGCAGGTGTTCAACGTCGTCAAGATCAAGGGCCCCGAAGTGCACCTGGATGGCAACCACCCGCTCGCAGGGCAGGCGCTGCAGTTCAGCTGCAAGGTGACTGGCGTGCGCGCCGCGACGGCAGAAGAGATCGCGCACCGCCATGTGCACGGGGCGCACGGCCACCAGCACTGAGGCCTGCGGGCCAGGTCAAGGCCAAAAGAGGCCTGCGATTGTCAATGGCGCCGCCGCAGCGCCTGGCGCAGCAGGCGTGCGGCGCGATCGCGGATGCCCAGCGGGCCAGGGCCGGGCGCGGCCGGGCGCGCCTTGGCGGCGCTGCAGGCAGCCAGAAAGTCGTTGAGGATCGCGGTGTCGTCCAGGGTGTCCGAGCCAGCCCGGTGAAACTCGGGGTGCCACTGCGTGGCGGCGATGTAGCCGCGCCCTGGAGCCGCTTGCAGGCGGATGGCTTCGGGAACGCCGTCGGGCTCGCTGAGGGCTTCGACCACAAAATCCGGCGCCACCCGTTTGATGCCCTGGTGATGGATGCTGTTGACACGCGCGTGCGGTTTGTCGGGGTAAAGCTGCGCCAGATGCGTGCCGGGCACGATGTGGATGCCGTGGAAATGCTGGTCGTAGGTGGTGGCGTTGCGGTGCTGCAGCGCGCCTGGATGCTGGGTCTGCAAGTCCTGGTAGAGCGCTCCGCCAAATGCCACGTTGATCAGCTGCAGGCCGCGGCAGACCCCAAAAATGGGTTTGCCGACCTGGGCAAACGCCTTCACGACGGCCAGGTCGTACAGGTCGCGCACACGGTCGCCCACCCACTCTTCGCGCAGGGGCTCCTCACCGTAGCTGCCCGGCCAGACGTCGGCGCCACCGTGCATGACGATGCCGTCGAGCCACTCGGCATAGTGGTCGAGCGTGACATCGCCGCGTGCCGTCGCCCCGGTAGGGCAGGGCACCATGACTACCATCGCACCCGCCGACATGATCCAGTGGGCGATGGACTGTTCGACATACTGCAACGTCTTGCCGGTGAACAGGGAACGCGCGGGGTCGGCGTGCTGGAAGCAGGCCGACAGGCCAATCTTGAGGCGGCGGGAAGCGGGCATGTTGAAGCTCCGATGGGGCACAGGGACAGCGTACAGCAAGGCGAAACGGGGAGATCGCGCCATGGTCTTTGTAGCACCGCACTCCGGTAGCGTCTGCAGGAAAGTGCCGTGCATGCCACTGCCGTTGCCTCGCCTGGTTCCCTGCCGACCGGTGTGCTATTGAGGGACGTCAAGTCCAGAAATACCGTTGCGGGCATGATGCCAACATACTGATGGTCATGGCCTCGTTGCCGTGCCGTTCCATTTTCACAAGGAGTGCCCTATGCAAGTACAAGTACACACCGACGACCATATCCATGGCGGAGAGTCGCTGGCGCAATGGATCCAGGACGAGGCTGGCACCCGGCTGGCGCGTTTTCGCGAACACATCACGCGCCTGGAGGTATTTTTGACCGACCTGGATGCCGGCAAGTCGGGGGCGGATGACAAGCGCTGCCGCGTCGAGGCCCGCGTGGCCAATCGCCAGCCTGTGACGGTGACGGCCGAGGCCGACAAGATGGCCACCGCGTTCATCGGCGCCGTGGACAAGCTGACCCGCGCGCTCGATGCCGACCTGGGTCGGGTGAAGGATCGCCATGGGCGTGACACCATCCGCGATGCGCAGGAATAAGCCGCCGGTGACTGCGCACTGAGCCCGCCCTGCAGGGATGGGGCAGAAAAAAACGCGCCCAAGGGCGCGTTTTTTGTGGGGGGCGCGCAGTAGTGCTTACTTGGCGGCCGCCACGCGCACCATTTCCAGGCACTTGTTCGAGTAGCCCCATTCGTTGTCGTACCAGCTCACGACCTTCACGAAGGTGCCATCGAGGGCGATGCCGGCGTCGGCGTCAAAGATCGAGGTGCGGGTGTCGCCACGGAAGTCGGTGGCCACCACCTTGTCTTCGGTGTAGCCCAGCACGCCCTTCAGCGCGCCTTCGGACTGGGCCTTCATCTCGGCCTTGATTTCTTCGTAGGTGGCGGCCTTTTCCAGTTCCACCGTCAGGTCCACCACCGACACGTCCGACGTGGGCACGCGAAAGGACATGCCGGTCAGCTTCTTGTTGAGGGCAGGAATCACCACGCCCACGGCCTTGGCTGCGCCCGTGCTCGAAGGAATGATGTTTTCCAGGATGCCGCGGCCACCGCGCCAGTCCTTGTTGCTCGGGCCGTCCACGGTCTTTTGCGTGGCGGTGGCGGCGTGCACGGTGGTCATCAGGCCGCGCTTGATGCCCCACTTGTCATGCAGCACCTTGGCCACGGGGGCCAGGCAGTTGGTGGTGCACGAGGCGTTGGAGATGATGGCTTCGCCCTTGTAGGTGGTGTGGTTCACGCCGAATACGAACATGGGAGTGTCGTCCTTGGAGGGGGCCGACAAAATGACCTTCTTGGCACCGGCATCCAGGTGCTTCTGGGCTGAGGCCTTGTCCAGGAACAGGCCGGTGGATTCGATGACGACGTCGGCGCCGACTTCGTTCCATTTCAGGTTGGCGGGATCGCGCTCTTGCGTCAGGCGGATTTTCTTGCCGTTGACGATCAGGGTGTTGCCTTCGACCGACACGGTGCCCTGGAAGCGGCCGTGCACCGAGTCGTACTGCAGCATGTAGGCCAGGTAGTCGGGCTCCAGCAGGTCGTTGATGCCCACGACTTCGATGTCGCTGAAGTTCTGGATGGCCGAGCGCAGCACGTTGCGGCCGATGCGGCCGAAGCCGTTGATACCAATCTTGATCGTCATAGCGTGAGTTTCTCCAAAGTTGATAGCTGAACCGATATGTCTTATTTGCGCTTGAGCGCCGCGAGCACCGTGGCCGCGACGTTCTCTTCGGTGAAGCCGAAGTGCTTGAACAGCACGGGCGCAGGGGCCGATTCGCCATAGGTGTCGATGCCCACCACGGCGGCGCAGCCGTATTTCCACCAGCCGTCGGTCACGCCCATTTCCACGGCAATGCGGGGCAGGCCGGCGGGCAGAACGGCCTTTTTGTACTTGGCGTCTTCGCGGTCGAACGTGGTGGTGCTGGGCATGGAGACCACGCGCACGGCCACCTTCTTGTCGGCCAGCAGGCGCTGGGCCTTCAGGGCCAGCTGCACTTCGGAGCCGGTGGCAATGATCACCGCCACGGGCTTCTTTTTCAGGCCCACGTCCGATGGCTCGCTGAGCACATAGGCGCCGCGGCTGATGTCGCCCAGGTCGCGCTTGGGTGCGTAGGGCAGGTTCTGGCGGCTCAGCAGCAGGGCGGTGGGCTTGTCACGGTTGGACAGGGCCACGCTCCAGGCCACGGCGGTTTCGGCCGTGTCGGCGGGGCGCCACACATCGAGGTTGGGGATCAGGCGCAGGCTGGCGGCGTGCTCCACCGACTGGTGCGTGGGGCCGTCTTCACCAAGGCCGATGGAGTCGTGCGTGAAGACATGGATCACGCGCTGCTTCATCAGCGCGGCCATGCGGATGGCGTTGCGGCTGTAGTCGCTGAAGGTCAGGAAGGTGCCGCCGTAGGGGATGAAGCCGCCATGCAGCGCCACGCCGTTCATGATGGCGGCCATGCCGAACTCGCGCACGCCGTAGTTGATGTGGCGGCCGATCTGACCGCCCTCGGTCAGCACAACCTTGCCTTCGTCGTCGAAGCGCAGTGCGGGTGTGCTCTTGGTGTTGGTCAGGTTGGAGCCGGTCAGGTCGGCGCTGCCGCCCAGCAACTCGGGCAGCGCGGCGGTGAAGGCCTCCAGCGCCAGCTGGCTGGCCTTGCGGCTGGCCACGGTCTCGGCCTTGGTGTGGGCGCCGACCACGGTGTCCACCGCCACCTGGGCGAATTCCTTGGGCAGATCGCCCCGCATGCGGCGGGTCAACTCAAACGCCAGTTCCGGGTAGGCGGCCTCGTAGGCGGCAAAGCGCAGCGTCCAGTCGGTTTCAAAGGCTTCACCGGCGGCCTTGGCATCCCAGTCGGCATAGACCGACTCGGGAATCACGAACGGCTCGTGCGACCAGCCCAGCACGGCGCGGGTGAGGTTGATTTCCTCGGCGCCCAGGGGCTCGCCGTGGGCCTTGGCGGTGTTGGCGCGGTTCGGGCTGCCCTTGCCGATGGCGGTCTTGCAGACGATCAGCGTGGGCTTGTCGGTGCTGGTCTTTGCCGTGGCGATGGCGGCGGTCAGGGCGTCCACATCGTGCCCATCGACCGCGTTGATCACGTTCCAGCCGCAGGCGGCAAAGCGCTGGGGGGTGTTGTCGATGAACCAGGGGGCCACCTGGCCGTCGATGCTGATGCCGTTGTCGTCGTACAGCGCGATCAGCTTGTTCAGTTTCCAGGCGCCAGCCAGGCCCACCGCCTCGTGGCTGATGCCTTCCATCAGGCAGCCATCGCCCAGGAAAGCGTAGGTGTGGTGGTCCACCACGGCATGGCCTTCGCGGTTGAATTCGGCGGCCAGCAGTTTTTCTGCCAGCGCAAAGCCCACGGCGTTGGTGATGCCCTGGCCCAGCGGGCCGGTGGTGGTTTCTACGCCGGGCGTGTGGCCCACTTCGGGGTGGCCCGCCGTGCGGGAGCCGAGCTGGCGGAAATTCTTGAGTTCCTGCATGGGCAGGTCGTAACCCGTGAGGTGCAGCAGCGCATACAGCAGCATCGAGCCATGGCCATTGCTCAGCACGAAACGGTCGCGGTCAAACCACTGGGGGTTGGCCGGGTTGTGCTTGAGGTGGCGGCCCCACAGCGCCACGGCCATGTCGGCCATGCCCATGGGGGCGCCGGGGTGGCCGGAATTGGCTTGTTGAACTGCGTCCATGGCCAACGCGCGGATTGCGTTGGCCATCTGGTGGGATTGCTGGGTGTTGGCCATGGGGTGGGCGGCTCCGGGTGGGAGGTTCAGGGGAAACCCGGCATTTTACTGGTGCGGCCAGCAGGGCCCCCGGCGGGCCCCCGCGCATGCCGCCGGGCGGGTGCCGATGCACTACAGTGCTGGCCATGCAAGGACTGCATCTCACCGCCGATCTTCATGGCTGCCGCTGCGCCCCCCAGCGCATGCTGGATGCCGCCGCCCTGGCCCTGGCCTGCACGGATGCCGTGCGCGCTGCGGGGCTGCAGGCGGTGGACCAGTTGTTCCACGCGTTTCCGGCCACGGCGCAAGGCCCGGGCGGGGTGACGGCCACGGTGTTGCTGGCCGAGTCGCACCTGTGCGTGCACACCTGGCCCGAGCAGAATGCCGTCACGCTGGATGTGTATGTGTGCAACTTCGGCGCCGACCATTCGGCCAAGGCCCAGGCGCTGATGGATGCGCTGCTGGCCCTTTTCGAACCCACCGAGGTGCAGCGCCATGCCCTGCAGCGCGGCGCCGTGGGCCAGGCCAGCGGGGCCGTGCGATGACGCGGTCCAATTCTTCCGTGCAAGTGCCAGCCCAGGCGTCCGCCCAAGTGCCCGCCCAAGTGCCCGCCCTGGTGCTGGCGGCGGGCCGCGGCGAGCGCATGCGGCCCCTCACCGACACCACCCCGAAGCCCTTGTTGCAGGTGCAGGGCCAGCCGCTGCTGCAGTGGCATTTGCAGGCGCTGGCCAAGGCCGGTGTGTCGCGCGTGGTGATCAACACCGCCTGGCTGGGGGAACGGATTTCTGCGTACTTTTCCAATGAAAATGGCCTGCAGCGCTTATGGGATAAGCGCGAGCAGCTATTAATTTCATACTCGCATGAAGGCGTGGATTTTGGTGGCGCGCTGGAAACGGCGGGCGGCATCGCGCGTGCCCTGCCGCAGCTGGGCCCCGTTTTCTGGCTGGCCGCGGGCGATGTGTTTGCACCCGACTTCGTGTTCGACAGCGCCGCGGCGCAGGCTTTCGCGGCCACCGACCATCTGGCCCACCTGTGGCTGGTGCCCAACCCGGCGCACAACCTGCGCGGCGACTTCGGCTTGTCCGGTGAAGGCATGGCGCTGAACCTGCCCGCCGACGACCCCGCGCCGCGCTACACCTACAGCACCATTGCGCTGCTGCGCGCCGAGCTGTTTGCCGCGCCCTGGTGCGACATCCCGGCGGGCAACCCGGGCGGCGTCAAGGCCCCGCTGGCCCCGCTGCTGCGTCGCGCGATGGACGCAGGCCGTGTGTCTGCCTCGCTCTACCCGGGCCGCTGGACCGATGTCGGCACGCCCGGGCGGCTCGCAGAACTCAACCGCTGAGCCTGCCATGGAGCCGGCACGGTTTATTGCGGAGACCGAATTCCGTTCACCCTGAGCCCTTCGGCGGGCTCCGGACAGGCTTGTCCAAGGGCTTCGGCAAGCTCAGCCCGAACGGGGATTGCGAATAAATCCTGCCGGATCAATAAGGCGCAGCCGCAACGGGGCTGTTGCCGTGCGCGGGTTCCAGGGCAATCGCCGGGCCGACCTCGCAGTTGCGAAACAGCCATTGGCTGGGCAGAAACCGCGCCTGCGGCCCATCGGGGGCGGGTTTGCCCAGTTCGGCCTGTATGTCGTACGCAATGTGCGGCACCTGGAACAGGGCGATCTGGCCCTTCTTGCAGGCCAGCGCCGACACCACGGTGTTGGGCACCCAGCTCTGGCTGGCGGTGTCAAAGCGGTAGAGCGGGCCGATGCGCTGGTCCTGCGCCAGCTCCACGCGCATGGGTACGGTTTGCAGCGCGCTGGCCCAGACGCCAGCGACCTCTACCGGCTGCGAGAACCGCACCGCCTCCAGCCCATGCAGCGCCAGCGGGCGGGCGGGTTCGCCCTTGTCGAACGGGTCTCGGCGGTTGATGAGACTGCCCGCGGGGATGGTCAGCTCGCCATACACATAGTCCTGTGGCAACACAAACCGTTCCCGGCCCAGGCGGACTGCAGCGCTGTTCTGCCAGGCCTGCTGTGCACTGTGCGAAAGATAAAGCCGCAAACCCAGCCAGGCATTGCACAGCAGCGCCACTGCAAGCAGCACTTGCACCGTGCGCGGCGTCAGCAGCCACTTGCGGGGCATGTCGATCCAGCGCGCATACACACCGTAGACCGGCAGTGCGATCGCCAGCACCAGCCCGAGCAGGGGGATGAAGGTTGCCAGGAAGAACTGCAAGAGGAAGGTGAACAGATCAGGCATCAGGCATGCGTTGCAGAAATTGAGGGGGCGTGCGCGGTATGGCGTCGAAAGGCCGGGAAATGGAAGGAAATTCGCCAGCAGGCAGGTGGCACATCGCCAGATGGGCCCAAAATGTGCGCATGAGTCTACAGACATCCCTCTACGCCCAGCGCCGTGCCCGCCTTGCCTCGATGCTCGGCGAAGGCGGCATCGCCATCATCCCCACGGCGCCCGAGCGCCAGCGCAATCGGGACAGCGATTTTCTTTTTCGCCACGACAGCTACTTCTATTACCTCACGGGCTTCACCGAGCCGGGCGCCTGCCTGGTGATCACCCATGAAGGCCGCAGCACGCTGTTTTGCCAGCCCAAGGACCTGGAGCGCGAGATATGGGACGGCTACCGGCTGGGCCCGGAGGCGGCCCCTGCCGCGCTGGGCGTGGATGCCGCCCATGCCAGCGGCGAGTTGGATGCGCAGCTGCCACGCCTGCTGGAAAACCGGGCCTGCGTCTGGTACCCGTTCGCCACCCACAGCGGTCTGGCCGCCCGGGTGGAGGGCTGGCTGAATGCCGTGCGTGCCCGCGTGCGCTACGGCGCGCTGTGCCCGGCGGTGCAAAACGACCTGTGCACGCTGCTCGACGAAATGCGTCTGGTCAAGGATGCGCACGAGCAGGCCATCATGCGCCGCGCCAGCCAGATCAGCGCGGGCGCCCACGTCCGTGCCATGCAGCGCTCGGCCCGCATGCTGCGGGCCGGCGAAGAGGTGCGCGAATACCATCTCGATGCCGAGCTGCTGCACGAATTTCGCCAGCATGGTTCGCAATACCCCGCCTACGGCTCCATCGTGGCGGCGGGCGCCAATGCCTGCGTGCTGCATTACCGCGCCGACACCGCGCCGGTGCGCGATGGCGAGCTGGTGCTGATCGATGCGGGGTGCGAGCTCGACGGTTATGCCAGCGACATCACGCGCACTTTCCCGGCCAATGGCCGTTTCACCGGGCCGCAGCGCGCGCTGTACGACCTGGTGCTCGCCAGCCAGGACGCCGCCGTGGCCGCCACGCGGGCGGGCGCCCGTTTCACCGACCCGCACGATGCCACGGTGGCCGTGCTGGCGCAGGGCCTGCTGGATCTGGGCCTGCTCGACAAAAACAAGCTGGGTTCGGTGCAGGATGTGATCGACCAGCGGGCCTATTTCCAGTTCTACATGCACCGCACCGGCCACTGGCTGGGCATGGACGTGCACGACTGCGGCAGCTATGTGGAGCCCGGTGAGCTGGGCCGGGTGAGCCAGCGCAAGGACCCGCTCTCGGGCGAACTCATCACCAACCGCCCCAGCCGCGTGCTGCGCCCGGGCATGGTGCTCACCATCGAGCCGGGCCTTTATGTGCGGCCTGCTGCTGGCGTGCCCGAGGCGTTCCACAACATCGGCATCCGCATCGAGGACGATGCCATCGTCACCGAGTCCGGCTGCGAACTGATCACGCGCGGCGTGCCGGTGAAGGCCGATGAGATCGAAGCCCTGATGCGCGCCTGAAGCGAGCGTGCGCGGGCCGTTGGTTTCACGGCTGTAACCGCTTCCGTGTGAAAATGGAAACTCAATTACATGTTCAGTGAAAGAGACGCATCCATGTCCACCCGTCGCGCCACCAAGATTGTTGCCACCCTGGGCCCCGCATCGAGCGACCCGGCATTGCTGGAGGCCATGATCCGCGCAGGGGTCAACGTGGTTCGCCTCAACTTCAGCCACGGCAAGGCGCAGGACCATATCGACCGCGCCACGGCAGTGCGCGCTGCAGCGCAGCGGGCCGGGCGCGAGGTGGCGATCATGGCGGACCTGCAGGGGCCGAAGATCCGGGTCGGCAAGTTTGCCGAAGGCAAGGTGCAACTGGAGCAGGGCGCGCCGTTCGTGCTGGATGCCTCGCGCACCGAGCCGGGTGACCTGGCCGGCGTGGGGCTCGATTACAAGGAACTGCCGCGCGATGTGAAGCCGGGCGATGTGCTGCTGCTCAACGACGGCCTGATCGTTCTCACGGTGGACGCGGTGCGCGGCGAGGCCGTGCACACCACGGTGAAGATCGGTGGCGAGCTGTCCAACAACAAGGGCATCAACAAGCAGGGCGGCGGCCTCACCGCGCCCGCCCTCACCGCCAAGGACATGGACGACATCCGCACGGCCATGGGTTTCCAGGCCGACTATGTGGCCGTGAGCTTTCCCAAGAATGCGACCGACATGGAGATGGCGCGCCAGCTGTGCAATGTGGCGGCGGCGGAATACCGCCACAAGCCGGGGCTGATTGCGAAAATCGAACGCGCCGAGGCCATTCCGCACCTGGAGGCCATCCTGCGCGTCAGCGACGGCATCATGGTGGCGCGGGGCGATCTGGCGGTGGAGGTGGGCAACGCGGCCGTGCCGGCCTTGCAGAAAAAGATGATCCGCATGGCGCGGGAGCTCGACAAGGTGGTCATCACCGCCACGCAGATGATGGAAAGCATGATCACCAATCCGGTGCCCACCCGGGCCGAAGTGAGCGACGTGGCCAACGCCGTGCTGGACGGCACCGATGCGGTGATGCTCAGCGCCGAGACGGCAGCCGGCAAGTACCCCCTCGAAACCGTGGAAGAGATGGCCAAGATCTGCGCCGCTGCCGAGGCGGCCGAGGACCACCGGCTGGACGCCGACTTTACCGGCCGCACCTTTGGCCGGATCGACCAGTCCATTGCCATGGGTGCGCTGTTCACGGCCCACCACCTGGAGGCCAAGGCCATCGTGGCCATGACCGACAGCGGGGCCACCGCGCTGTGGATGAGTCGCCACCGCAGCCATATCCCGATCTACGCGCTCACGCCCAAGGTCGCCACGCAGCGCAAGATGGCCATGTACCGCAATGTGCGGCCCTTGCTCATGGACACCAGCGCCGACCGCGACACGGCACTGCAGCAGGCCGAAGGCCATCTCAAGAGCCGCGGCATCGTGCAGCGCGGCGATGTGTATGCCATCACCTGCGGCGAACCCATGGGCGCGCCCGGCGGCACCAACATGCTGAAGATCTGCCGCGCCAGTTGACGGCGCTCACCGCGTGAAGGCCGGCCAGTGTCCTGGGGTGGAAGTTCGTTGAAGAAGTAAAGAGGTTGAAATCGTCCTCAGGCGAGGCGCAAACCACAGCGATAGCCGTAGCTATCGCGAGGATTTGCAACGCAGCAGGGTGGCGATTTTCGGCATCTTCATGAAACGAATTTGCAACCCAGGACACTATTGATCGGCAGGATTTATTCGTAAACCCCGTTCGGGCTGAGCTTGCCGAAGCCCTTCGACAAGCCTGTCCTGAGCCCGCCGAAGGGCTCAGGGTGAACGGGATTCGGTCTCCGCAATAAACCGTGCCGGATCAATAGGTCACGTCGCCGCATGGGGCGGTGGCCCTGGTGGCAACTGGCTGTCGGCAAATGCAAAGCGCTGGCGCAGCAAGCCCGCCGCCAGGTCGCACAGCCAGCCGGTGGTCCAGCACAACCAGCCCGTCCACAGGGTGTGGCTCATGAAGTGGGCTCCGCGCACCTGCTGGGCACCGCCCAGAATCAGGCCCGCGGCCAGCGATGCCGCCAGCCACAGGCGTGCGGCACGCGGCTGGCGTCGCCGCAGGGCAAAGTAGCCGCCGAGAAAGGCAAACCCCGCAGAGGCATGGCCCGCGGGAAAGCAGCGCCCGCCCCCACCATCGACGATGCCCAGGGCCCAGTGCGATGCATAGCGGGCCACGCCGCCGAACTCGGCCAGATCCCAGGGGCAACTGGTGGCGCTCAGGCTTTTGAGGCTGCTCACCACGCCCAGTGCCACCAGGGCGCTGACGGCCAGCTGCAGCCGCTCCCCCAGGTCGATCCGCCGCAGAAAGCCCATCGGCCACCACACGCCCAGGGTCAGCAGCAGCACCACAACCCAGCCCACGCGGCGGGCGCCATCGTGCAATACCTGTGAAAAAAACCATTGCTCCCGCATCGGGAAACCGGTGCCCGTGCCAAAGGCATGGGCCAGCGCCCGGTCTTGCCCCAGGGCGTCCCAGGCCAGCAGGCACACGAGGGCGCCAACGGTCCAGGCCAGGGTGGTGCGCAGGGAATGGGGAGGCAAGGCGGGGGAAAGACTCGAATGCGGCATGTTGGGCACGATAGGCGCAGGTGCTTAACGGGGTCTTAACCTTTTCCGCAACGTCCCGTCCCGGCGACAATGGGGCCATGCGAATCCTTGTGGTGGAAGACGATGCGGGCATTGCCGACGGGCTGCGCACCAACCTGCAGCAACGCGGTTATGCCGTGGATGTGTGCGATGGCGTTGCCTCGGCCTGGAGCGCCTTGCGCGCCGAGCCCTTCGACGCCATGCTGCTGGACCTGGGGCTGGCCGACGGTGAAGGCAGCGAACTGTTGCAGCGGCTGCGAACCAGCCCGCCGACTGCCGGCCTGGGGGCGGGCGCGCCGGCGTTGCCTGATCCTGCGACCCCGGTGCTCATCGTGACGGCCCGTGATCTGGTCAGTCAGCGCATTGCCGGCCTGGACCAGGGCGCCGACGACTATCTGGTCAAACCCTTTGATGTCGATGAGCTCGATGCACGTTTGCGTGCGTTGCTGCGCCGTGCTGCGGGCCGGGCATCTCCCACCATCCGCTACGGGGATATCGAAGTGGACCCGGCTGCGCGCACGGTGATGCAGGATGGCAAACCGGTCGAGATGTCGCCCCGTGAGTTTTCCGTGTTGCTGGTGCTGCTGCAGGCCCGGGGCCGCGTGCTGTCACGCCAGCAGATCGAGGAGCGCTTGTACAGCTGGCAATCGGCCATCGAAAGCAACGCGGTGGAGGTGCACATCCACCATCTACGGCGCAAGCTGGGCAGCGGGTGCATCCAGACCATGCGGGGCGTGGGCTACTTCATGCCGCAGGAGGCAGTGTGATGCCGGCGTCGGGTTCCACGGACTTTCCAGCCACGGGAGCGGGTCGCCATTCCCTGACACGGCACCTGCTGCTGTGGTCCCTGGGCGCGCTGGTGCTGGTGTGGGGCAGTTTTGTGTTCATGGGATACCAGGCCGGTGTGCACGAAGCGGACGAATTGACCGATGGCCATCTGGCCAGTGTGGCGGCGCTGCTCATCAATCTGCGCGCTTCCGAGGCCGTGGAGACGTCCGTCACCACGCAGCGCGCACCGACGCCGTGGCTCAAATCGCATGATTACCAGCAATCCATCAGCGTGGTGCAGTGGGATGCCGCCGGGCGTGTGCTGGCGCACAGCGGCAGCGCGCCATTGCCCGTCTTCGAAATCTCGGAGGGATTTGCCGACTTGCGCCTGGGGCCGCAGGCCGTGGCCTGGCGCAGCTTTTCGCAATGGAATGTGCCCAAAACCCGCAAGGTCATGGTGCTGCTGGAGTTGCGCGAGCGTGACGAGCTGGCGCAGGACATCGCCGAGCAGATGGTCGAGCCCGGGTTGTGGCTGCTGCCCGTGGTGGCACTGGCCCTGGGCCTAGCCTTGCGGCGCGGTTTGCGGCCCTTGTATGCCCTGTCTGCGGACGTGGCTGCGCTGGACCCCGCCAGCACACAGCGGCTGGCGTCGCGCCACGCCTGGACCGAATTCGAATCGGTGGTGGCCTCCATCAACACGCTGCTGGACCGGCAGCATGACGCGCTGGTGCGCGAGCGGAGGCTGGCCAATGAAGTGGCCCACGAGCTGCGCACGCCGCTTTCTTCCATCGCGCTGCAGGCCAGTGCGCTGGGGGGCGCGCTGGATCCGCAGACGCAGGCACAGGCCGTGGCGCGGATAGGGCAGGACGCCTTGCGTGCCGGCCATGTGCTGAACCAGTTGCTGGCGCTGGCACGGGCCAGCCGTGCACAGTTGCATGAAGCCAAGGCACCGGTGGACCTGGTGGCCACGGCGCGTGCGGTGTGTGCCGACTATGCGCAGTCCGCATGGCAACGGGGGGGCGATATCGCCCTGGTGGCGCCCGACACGCTGGAACTGGCGGGGCATGCGGTGCTGTTGGAACTGGCGGTGCGCAATCTGGTGGAGAACGCCCTCAAGCATACGCCGCAGGGCACCCGGATTTCCGTGCAGATCGGGCGGTCCGACACCGGCGCAGCCTGGCTGCAGGTGTGTGACGACGGCGGGCGGCTCCAGGCGGCTGCGGGCAGCGTCAGGGTGGCGCGCCCTGTGGACAGCCTGCACCTGGGGCATGAAATCGTGCTGCGCGTGGCGCAAATGCATGGCGGTGCCTTTGGCGCAGCGGCCGCGCCGGCGCCATTTACCACCTGCTACCGTCTGGATTTCCCACCCCCCACCGCTGTGGCGGCCGGGTAAAATTCGAGGTTACCAAGCGGTTACCACCGCAGCGGCTGCCCGGCAGCGCCCTCCTCCACCCTGAACGGACTTTACGACCATGCCCCTCGTCTCGATGCGCGAACTGCTCGACCATGCTGCCACCACTGGCTATGGCATTCCTGCCTTCAACGTCAACAACCTGGAACAGGTGCAGGCCGTGATGGCTGCGGCCGACGAGGTGGGCGCCCCGGTGATCCTCCAGGCCAGCGCCGGTGCGCGCAAATACGCGGGCGAGGCCTTCATCAAGCACCTGATCCAGGCCGCCGCCGAAATGTATCCCCACATTCCGCTGGTGATGCACCAGGACCACGGCACCTCGCCCAAGGTATGTGCGGGCGCCATTGATCTGGGCTTCGGCTCGGTGATGATGGACGGTTCGCTGATGGAAGACGGCAAGACACCCTCATCGTTCGACTACAACGTGGAAGTCACCCGCAAGGTGGTGGACATGGCGCACAAGGTGGGCGTCACCGTGGAGGGTGAATTGGGTTGCCTGGGCAACCTGGAAACCGGTGAAGCCGGTGAAGAGGACGGCATTGGCGCCGAGGGCAAGCTCGACCACAGCCAGATGCTGACCGACCCCGAAGAAGCCGCCACCTTCGTCAAGGCCACGCAGCTCGACGCGCTGGCCATTGCCATCGGCACCAGCCATGGCGCCTACAAGTTCAGCCGCAAGCCCACGGGCGACATCCTGGCCATCAGCCGCGTCAAGGAAATCCACCAGCGCATTCCAAACACCCACCTGGTGATGCACGGCTCTTCGTCGGTGCCTGCCGAGTTGCTGGCCATCATCAACCAGTACGGCGGCAAGATGAAGGAAACCTACGGCGTGCCCGTCGAGGAGATCCAGGAGGCCATCAAGCACGGCGTGCGCAAGATCAACATCGACACCGACATCCGTCTGGCCATGACCGGCGCGGTGCGCAAGTTCCTGGCCGAGAACCCCGAAAAGTTCGATGCCCGCGAGTGGCTCAAGCCCGCGCGTGAAGCCGCCAAGGCGATTTGCAAGCAGCGCTACATCGAATTCGGCTGCGAAGGCCAGGGGGGCAAGATCAAGGGGCACAGCCTGCAGGTCGTGGCGGGCCAATACGCCTCGGGCGCGCTGGCACAGCGGGTGAACTGATTTGCGCTGTGGGGCCGCAGCCAGCGGCCCCGGAAAAAGCCGGTGAACTTTGTGTCGCCGGCTTTTTTTGTGCCTTTCGTTGGAAAACGCCGGGAGAGTTCCCCACAACATCGTACAAATGCAACAGGCGTAAAAGCTTCTTCATGTAAGCTCGCGGTCAGTAAGTATTTTTACCGACCCCCGAACGAGGAGACGACATGCTGATTGGTGTGCCTGCGGAGTCCATGGCAGGAGAGACCCGGGTTGCTGTGACTCCGGAAACGGTCAAGAAACTCAAGGGCCTTGGCCATACGCTGTGCATCGAAGCCGGTGCGGGAGTGGCAGCCAGCGTCACCGACGCGGCCTATGAGGCGGCGGGCGCCGAGATCGGCTCCATTGACCAAGCGTGGGGCTGCGACCTGGTCCTCAAGGTGCGCTGCCCCTCCGAAACCGAAGCATCGCATCTGCGCGCCGGCAGCACCCTTGTGGGCATGCTCAATCCCTTCGATGCCGCAGGCCTGCAACGGCTGGCGGCGGCGGGCGTCACGGCCTATGCGCTCGAGGCGGCACCGCGCACCACACGCGCGCAGAGCATGGATGTGCTGTCCTCGCAGGCCAATATCGCCGGTTACAAGGCCGTGATGATCGCCGCGGACCGCTACCAGCGCTTTTTCCCCATGCTGATGACGGCCGCCGGCACGGTCAAGGCGGCGCGCGTGGTCATCCTGGGCGTGGGTGTGGCGGGGCTGCAGGCCATTGCCACCGCCAAGCGCCTGGGCGCCGTGATCGAGGCCTCCGATGTGCGGCCCAGCGTGAAGGAGCAGGTGGAGTCGCTGGGCGCCAAGTTCATTGACGTGCCCTACGAAACCCAGGAAGAGAAAGACGCCGCCGAGGGCGTGGGTGGCTATGCCCGCCCCATGCCGCAAAGCTGGCTGGACCGCCAGAAGGCCGAGGTGGCCAAGCGCGTGGCGCAGGCGGACGTGGTCATCACCACGGCCCTCATTCCCGGCCGACCCGCGCCGGTGCTGGTCACCGAAGACATGGTGCGCTCGATGAAGGCCGGCTCCGTCATCGTGGACATTGCGGCGCCGCAGGGCGGTAATTGCCCGCTGACCGAGCCGGGCCGCACGGTCGTCAAGCACGGAGTCACCCTGGTGGGTGAAACCAACCTGCCCGCGCTGGTGGCCGCCGATGCGTCGTCGCTTTATGCGCGCAATGTGCTGGATTTCCTCAAGCTCGTCATCAACAAGGATGGCGTGCTGCATGTGGATCTGCAGGACGACATCGTGGTGGCCTGCCTGATGGCGCATGAGGGCCAGGTCAAGCGCGCCTGAACCCTGCGCCCGCGCAGCCAAAGCCGTGTGCGTGGCTGCACCGTTTTTTGCATCGACCGGAGGCCTCATGGACGCCGTATCACCCACCATCATCAATCTCATCATTTTTGTACTGGCCATCTACGTGGGCTACCACGTGGTCTGGACCGTCACGCCCGCGCTGCACACGCCGCTGATGGCCGTGACCAACGCCATTTCCGCCATCGTGATCGTGGGGGCCATGCTGGCCGCTGCGCTGACTGAAACCACATTGGGCAAGAGCATGGGCGTGCTGGCGGTGGCCCTCGCGGCCGTCAACGTGTTCGGGGGCTTCCTCGTGACGCGGCGCATGCTCGAGATGTTCAAGAAGAAAGAGAAGAAGGCGGCCCCCCAGGCGGAAGGAGGCCAGGCATGAGCATGAATCTCGTCACGCTGCTGTATCTGGTGGCCAGCGTCTGTTTTATCCAGGCGCTCAAGGGCCTGTCGCACCCCACCACGTCGATCCGGGGCAATGTATTCGGCATGAGCGGCATGGCGATTGCCATCCTGACCACCGCGGCGCTGATCGTGGAACTGTCCGGTGGCAAGGCCGAGGGCATGGTCTATGTGCTCGCCGCCCTGGTGGTGGGTGGCGCGGCAGGCGCCTTCATGGCCAATCGCGTCGAGATGACCAAGATGCCCGAGCTGGTGGCTTTCATGCACAGCATGATCGGCCTGGCCGCTGTGTTCATCGCGATCGCCGCCGTGGCCGAGCCCTGGGCCTTCCAGATCGTTGCCAAGGGCCAGTCCATTCCGGCGGGCAACCGGCTCGAGCTGTTCCTGGGCGCGGCGATTGGCGCCATCACGTTCAGCGGTTCGGTGATCGCGTTTGGCAAGCTGTCGGGCAAGTACAAGTTCCGCCTGTTCCAGGGCGCCCCGGTGCAGTTTGCCGGGCAGCACATGCTCAACCTGGTGCTGGGGCTGGCCACCGTGGGGCTGGGGCTGGTGTTCATGTTCACCGAGAACTGGACGGCCTTCTTTGCCATGCTGGCACTGTCGTTCGTGCTGGGCGTGCTCATCATCATCCCCATCGGCGGCGCCGACATGCCGGTGGTGGTGTCCATGCTCAATAGCTATTCGGGCTGGGCGGCGGCGGGCATTGGTTTTTCGCTCAACAACAGCATGCTGATCATTGCCGGCTCGCTGGTGGGCAGCTCGGGGGCGATCCTGAGCTACATCATGTGCAAGGCCATGAACCGCTCGTTCTTCAACGTGATCCTGGGCGGGTTCGGGGGCGATGCCGCCAGCGGCGCCGCGTCGGGGGCCAAGGAGCAGCGCCCCGTGAAGGCGGGCAGTGCCGACGACGCCGCCTTTGTGCTGGGCAATGCCGAGACCGTGGTCATCGTGCCCGGCTATGGCCTGGCCGTGGCGCGTGCGCAGCATGCCGTCAAGGAACTGGCCGCCAAGCTCACGGAAAAAGGCATTGCCGTGAAATACGCGATCCACCCCGTGGCGGGGCGCATGCCCGGGCACATGAACGTGCTGCTCGCCGAGGCCGAGGTGCCCTACGACCAGGTGTTCGAGATGGAAGACATCAACGGCGAGTTCGGCCAGGCCGACGTGGCCATCATCCTAGGTGCCAACGACGTGGTGAACCCCGCCGCGCACACCAAGGGCAGTCCGATCTATGGCATGCCCATCCTGGAAGCCTACAAGGCCAAGACGGTGATCGTGAACAAGCGCTCCATGGCGGCGGGTTACGCCGGCCTGGACAACGAATTGTTCTACATGGACAAGACCATGATGGTCTTCGGCGACGCCAAGAAGGTGGTCGAAGACATCGGAAAAGCCATCGAGTAAACCGTTTCCCGGCCTGGCAATCCGTGCGCTGCACCGACGCGGCGCGAGCATCGCCCAAGCCTGGGGAAATCATCCAACCGCAGAACCAGACCCAGAACCGGCAGGGACAAAGCCGGGGTTCAGCAGCAACGAAAAAACTGGAGAGATACGCATGACCGACCGCCCCTGGCTGGCCGCCTACCCGCAAGGCGTTCCCGCTGACATTGACCCGTCCAAGTACCCGTCCCTTGTCGCCCTCATGGGCGAGGCATTCACAAAGTACGCCGACCGCATTGCCTACAGCTTCATGGGCAAGGACGTCACATATGCCCAGACCGATGCCCTGAGCAGCGCCTTTGCCGTCTACCTGCAGAGCCTGGGCCTGGTCAAGGGCGACCGCGTGGCCATCATGATGCCCAACGTGCCCCAATACCCGGTCACGGTGGCGGCCATCCTGCGTGCGGGCTTTGTCGTGGTCAATGTGAATCCGCTGTACACCCCGCGCGAGCTGGAGCACCAGTTGAAGGACTCGGGCGCCAAGGCCATCGTGATCATCGAGAACTTCGCCAACACGCTGGAGCAGTGCATTGCCCACACGCCCATCAAGCATGTGGTGCTGTGCGCCATGGGAGACCAGCTGGGCTTGCTCAAGGGGACGCTGGTCAACTACGTGGTGCGCAATGTCAAGAAGATGGTGCCCGCCTACAACCTGCCAGCCGCAGTGCGGTTCAATGATGCGGTTTCCCAGGGTGCCCGCGGCACGTTCAAGAAGCCCGACATCAAGCCCGATGACATCGCCCTGCTGCAATACACGGGCGGCACCACCGGTGTGAGCAAGGGCGCCATACTGCTGCACCGCAACGTGATCGCCAACGTGCTGCAGTCCGAGGCCTGGAACGACCCCGTGATGCAGAAGGTTCCCGAGGGCGAACAGCCCACCAGCATCTGCGCGCTGCCGCTGTACCACATCTTCGCGTTCACCGTGAACATGATGCTGTCCATGCGCACCGGCGGCAAGACCATCCTGATCCCCAATCCGCGCGACCTGCCGGCGGTGCTCAAGGAGCTGTCCAAGCACACCTTTCACAGCTTTCCGGCCGTGAACACGCTGTTCAACGGGCTTGTCAATCACCCCGACTTCAACACCGTCAACTGGAAGAACCTCAAGGTCTCCGTGGGCGGTGGCATGGCCGTGCAGGGCGCCGTGGCCAAGCTCTGGCTGGAAAAAACGGGTTGCCCCATCTGCGAGGGCTACGGCCTCTCGGAAACCAGCCCCTCGGCCAGTTGCAATCCGGTGACCGCCAAGGAATTCACCGGCACCATCGGCGTGCCCTTGCCCAGCACCTACATGAAGCTGCTCGACGATGACGGCCATGAGGTCACCACCCTGGGCCAGCCCGGTGAAATCGCGATCAAGGGCCCGCAGGTGATGGCCGGTTACTGGCAGCGCCCGGACGAGACCGCCAAGGTCATGACCGAAGATGGCTATTTCAAGTCCGGCGATATCGGCGTGGTGGACGAGCGCGGCTATTTCAAGATCGTGGACCGCAAGAAGGACATGGTGCTGGTCAGCGGTTTCAACGTCTATCCCAACGAGGTCGAGGAAGTCGTGGCCAACTGCCCAGGCGTTCTGGAATGCGCCGTGGTGGGCGTGCCCGACGAAAAATCGGGCGAAGCCGTCAAGCTGGTGATTGTCAAGAGATCGCCAGACCTCACCGAAGCCGATGTGCGCGAATACTGCCGCCACGAGCTCACGGGGTACAAGCAGCCCAAGGTGATCGAGTTCCGTACCGAACTGCCCAAGACACCCGTCGGAAAAATCCTGCGCCGCGAACTGCGCGACAAAAAATAACTGCCAATTTGAGGCGCCAAAAAGGCTGCGATTCAGCCTTTTTGTGGCGAAAACCCCGCGGTGGGGCACCGTATTTGGGGCATCATTCGGCCATGCTGCGCTTCCTGTTCACGCGCGTCAGCCTGCTCATCCCGACTTTTTTCGGAATGACCTTGCTGGCGTTTTTTTTGATTCGACTCGTTCCTGGTGACCCCATCGAAACGATGGCGGGCGAGCGGGGCATCGACGCCGCGCGCCACGCTGCCTTGCTGGTGGAGTACGGGCTCGACAAGCCTGTGCTGACACAGTACGGCATCTATATCGGCCGTGTACTGCAGGGCGATCTGGGTAAGTCCATCATCACCCAGGTCCCGGTGCTCGATGAGTTCCTGACGCTGTTTCCTGCCACCATCGAACTGGCGGTATGTGCCATCGCCTTTGCCTTGCTGCTGGGCATACCGGCGGGCATCATCGCCGCCGTCAAACGCAGTTCGTGGTTCGATCACGGTGTGATGACGGTTTCGCTCACCGGCTACTCGATGCCGATCTTCTGGTGGGGCCTGCTGCTCATCATGTTTTTCTCGGTGCAGCTGGGTCTCACACCGGTGTCGGGCCGGCTGGACGTGATGCACTACATCGAGCCGGTCACCGGCTTCCTGTTGCTCGATGCGTTGATGGCGGGCGAAACAGCGGCGTTCTTTTCAGCGCTCAAACACCTGATCCTGCCGGCCATCGTGCTGGGCACCAATCCGCTGGCGGTGGTGGCGCGCATGACGCGCTCGGCCATGCTGGAAGTGCTGGGCGAGGACTACATCCGCACCGCGCGCGCCAAGGGCCTGTCGGGCTTTCGCGTGGTGGCATTGCACGCCTTGCGCAATGCGCTCATCCCGGTCGTTACCGTGATCGGCCTGCAGGTGGGCGTGTTGTTCACCGGCGCCATCCTGACCGAAACCATCTTTTCCTGGCCAGGGGTGGGCAAGTGGCTGATCGAGGCCATCAACCGGCGTGACTACCCCGTACTGCAAGGCGGCATGCTGCTGCTGGGCATTGTCGTGATGGTGGTCAACGTGCTGGTCGATGTGACCTACGGCATCATCAATCCGCGCATCCGCGTCAGCCGTTGAAAGCGTTGATTCCATGGCGTTGACCACCTTCACTTCCGGCAACGCAGCGCCCACGCATCCCGGCCCGCTGCGAGAATTCTGGCGCGCGTTTTCGGCCAACAAGGGCGCGGTATTTGGCCTGGTAGTGGTGTGTACGCTGCTGCTGCTGGCCTTGTTCGCGCCACTGATCGCACCCCACGCTCCGGACCAGACCAACAGCGCCGCTTTTCTGAAGCCACCGTTCTGGCAGGCTGGCGGCTCCAGCACCTATCTGCTGGGTACCGACGCCATTGGGCGCGACATCCTCTCGCGCCTGATCCATGGCGCGCGGCTGTCGTTGTCGATTGGCGCTGCCGTCGTGGTGATTGCCCTCATTCTGGGCGTGACCCTGGGGCTGATCGCTGGTTTCTACCGTGGCGTCATCGAAGTGGCGATCATGCGTATCATGGACATCATCCTGACGCTGCCCAGCCTGCTGCTGGCCATCGTGATCGTGGCGATTCTCGGCCCCGGCCTGATCAATGCCATGCTGGCGGTGGCCGTGGTGGTGCTGCCGCACTATGTGCGCATCACGCGCGCGGCGGTCATCACCGAGGTGTCCAAAGACTATGTGACGGCCGCGCGCATCAGTGGCGCGGGCACGCTGCGCCTGATGTTCAGCGAGGTGTTGCCCAATTGCGCGGCGCCGCTCATCGTGCAGGCATCGCTGGGGGTGTCCACTGCCATTCTGGATGCTGCAGCGCTGGGTTTTCTGGGGCTGGGCGCGCAGCCGCCATCACCGGAATGGGGCACCATGCTGGCCGATGCGCGCGAGTTCGTCATGCGTGCCTGGTGGGTCGTGACCCTGCCGGGGCTGATGATCGTGGTGGCGGTGCTGGCCTTCAATTTGCTGGGTGACGGCTTGCGCGATGCGCTCGACCCCAAGCTCAAACGGTAAACGCGATGGCATTGCTTGAAATCGACAACCTGCACGTTGAATTCCCTACCCAGGGCGCCGTTATGCACGCAGTGGATGGCGTCAGCCTGAGCCTGCACGAAGGCGAAGTGCTGTGCGTCGTGGGCGAATCCGGTTCGGGCAAGAGCGTCACCATGATGGCGCTCATGGGCCTCATTGGCTTCCCCGGCAAGGTGCGGGCCGAGCGCCTGCAGTTCGCCGGCCATGACCTGCTGGGCTTGTCCGACCGCCAGCGTCGCGGCCTGGTGGGCAAGGACGTGGCGATGATTTTCCAGGACCCGACCACCAGCCTGAACCCATGCTTCACCATCGGCTTCCAGCTCGTGGAAGTGCTCCGCCTCCACCTGAAACTGGACAAGGCCGCTGCCAAGAAGCGCGCCACCGAGCTGCTGGAGCAGGTCGGCATTCCGGCCGCCAGTTCTCGCCTGAACGACTACCCGCACCAGATGTCGGGCGGCATGAACCAGCGCGTGATGATCGCCATGGCCATTTCCTGCAACCCGCGCCTGTTGATTGCCGATGAGCCCACCACCGCGCTCGATGTGACCATTCAGGCGCAGATCCTGGACCTGCTGCGCAATCTGCAAAAGGAACGCGGCATGGCGCTGGTGCTGATCACGCACAACATGGGCGTGGTGCAGGAGATGGCGCAACGCGTGGCCGTGATGTACGCCGGCCAGGTGGTGGAGCAAAGCGCGGTGGCGGGGCTGTTTGCCACGCCCCAGCATCCCTACACCGAGGCGTTGCTGGCTGCCATGCCCGAGCAGTCCGGTACCGATGGACGCCTGGCCACCATTCCTGGTGTGGTGCCGGGCCTGTACGACCGGCCTTCAGGCTGTTTGTTCACGCCGCGCTGCGCTTATGCCACGGCACGCTGCCAGGCGCAGCGACCCGAGTTGCGCCCCGCGCCCGGTGGTGTGCTGGGCGCCCAGGTGCGCTGCCATTACCCGCTGGGGGACGCCGGGAGGCTGGCGCAGATATCGGCCGATGGGCGCCTGGTGCAAGAGGTGGCTGCATGAGCGCGCCCCGAATGAACCACAGCGATACCGTGGTGCAGGCCCAGGACCTGCGCCAGGTCTACGGCATCCGCCGTGGTTTCTTGCGCGCGCCGGCGCAGCTGCAGGCTGTGGGCGGGGTGTCGTTTTCGGTGCGTGCGGGACAGACATTGGCCGTGGTGGGGGAGTCGGGCTGCGGCAAATCCACGCTGGCGCGCATGGTGTCGCTCATCGAGACGCCCACCGAGGGCCGTCTGGTGCTCGATGGCACCGACGTCACGCACGCCACCGCGCAAGAGCGCAAGCAACTGCGCAAGACGGTGCAGTTGGTGTTCCAGAACCCTTATGGCTCGCTGAACCCGCGCAAGAAGATCAGCGCCGCGCTCGAAGACCCGCTGGCCATCAATACCCAGCTCAGCAAGGCCGAACGCGCAGAGCGCGCCCGTGCCATGCTGGCCCAGGTGGGTTTGCGCCCCGAATATGCCGACCGCTATCCGCACATGTTCTCGGGCGGCCAGCGCCAGCGCATCGCGATTGCGCGCGCCCTGATGCTCAGCCCCAAACTGGTGGTGGCTGACGAGCCGGTGTCGGCGCTCGACGTGTCCATCCAGGCCCAGGTGCTGAACCTGCTGGCCGACCTGCAATCGCAACTCGGCCTGGCCTACCTGTTCATCTCGCACGACCTGGCCGTTGTGCGCCACATTGCGCACGATGTGCTGGTGATGTACCTGGGCCACGCGGTCGAGCAGGGCCCCAAGGACAAGATTTTTGCGCAGCCGCTGCACCCGTACACCCAGGCATTGCTGGCGTCCACGCCGGGCCTGGTGACGGGGGACGGCACGCCACGCGAGCGCATTGTGCTCAAGGGCGAGCTGCCGTCGCCGCTCAACCCACCGGCCGGCTGCGTGTTCTCCACGCGTTGTGCCTATGTCACCGAGCGCTGCCGCGCCGAGCGGCCCCTGCAACGCCTGGTGGACGAACGGCTGGTGGCTTGTCATTATGCGGAGAGTTTTCTGGCGCCAGCGACCCGCTTGGCACCGTCTGGAGCGTCGCCGACCCCGGCGGCCTGATTTCAACCTGAAGGAGTCCTGTGATGAAAACCATTCCATCGCGCAAGCGATTCGCCCTGGCTGCCCTGGCCCTGCCCGTGCTGCTGGCCGCCGGCGCTGCCTCCGCCAAGACGCTCGTTTTTTGCTCGGAAGGCAGCCCGGAGAACTTCTACCCCGGTGTGAATACCACCGGCACCTCGTTCGACGGCAACGAACCGATCTACAACCGCCTGGTGGAGTTCGAGCGCGGCGGCACCAAGGTGGTGCCGGGCTTGGCAGAAAAGTGGGACATCTCGGCCGACGGCAAGGAATACACCTTCCACCTGCGCAAGGGCGTGAAGTGGCACAACACCAGCAAGAGCTTCAAGCCCACGCGTGACTTCAACGCCGACGACGTGCTGTTTGCCTTCGAGCGCCAGTGGAAGGAAGACAACCCGTTCTTCAAGGTCACGAGCCCCAACCACTCGTACTTCAACGACATGGGCATGCCCAAGCTGCTGACCTCGGTGGTGAAGGTGAATGACTACACCGTCAAGATCACGCTCAACAAGCCCGAGGCACCGTTCCTGGCCAATCTGGCCATGCCGTACGCGGCCGTGCAGTCCAAGGAATACGCCGACGCCATGCTCAAGGCCGGCACGCCCGAAAAGATCGACCAGGACCCCATCGGCACCGGCCCGTTCTACCTCGTGCAGTACCAGAAAGACGCCGTCATCCGCTACAAGGCCTTCCCGGCGTACTGGGGTGGCAAGGCCAAGCTCGACGACCTGGTCTACGCCATCACGCCCGATGCCTCGGTGCGCTGGGCCAAGCTGCAAAAGGGCGAATGCCATGTCATGCCGTATCCCAATCCGGCCGACCTGGACGCCATCCGCAAGGACAGCAACATCACGGTGCTCGAGCAGCCCGGCCTGAACGTCGGCTACCTGGCCTACAACACCACCAAGAAGCCGTTTGACGATGTGCGCGTGCGCAAGGCCATCAACATGGCGATCGACAAGAAGGCCATCATCGATGGCGTGTACCTGAGCACCGGCGTCGCCGCCAAGAACCCCATCCCGCCCACCATGTGGTCGTACAACGACGCCGTCAAGGACGATCCATTCGACCCCGCAGCCGCCAGGAAGCTGCTGGCCGACGCGGGCTTCCCGAACGGCTTCAGCACCGACCTGTGGGCCATGCCCGTGCAGCGCCCCTACAACCCCAACGCCAAGCGCATTGCCGAGCTGATGCAGGCCGACCTGGCCAAGATTGGCGTCAAGGCCGAGATCAAGTCGTTTGAATGGGGCGAATACCGCAAGCGCATGCAGGAGGGCGAGCACCAGATGGGCATGCTGGGCTGGACGGGTGACAACGGCGACCCGGACAACTTCCTCTACACCCTGCTGGGCTGCGCTTCGGCCCAGTCGAACAGCGGCAGCAACATCGCCAAGTTCTGCCACCAGCCCTATGAAGACCTGGTGGTCAAGGCCAAGACGGTGACCAGCCAGGCCGAACGCGCCGAGCTGTACAAGAAGGCCCAGGTGATCTTCAAGGAGCAGGCGCCCTGGTTCACCATTGCACATGCGGTGCAGCTCAAGCCCGTGCGCAAGGAAGTGGTGGACTTCAAGCTCAGTCCGTTTGGCCGCCACAACTTCTACGGCGTGGACATCAAGAACTAAGGGACACCCGGGGCCGCACCGCACGGCCTGGTGAGGCCTGTCAGGCCCTGGCGCTTTCCGGCCCAGGGCCTTTTCACTTTTATCTTCAAACTGTTCCAGCATCGAAGTGACCGTCCACGGCGCGCGGCCCGCGCTGCGGCCACGGGTCGGCGGATGTTCATTGGGAAAGAATTTTGTACATGACGACGGCCATCCTCAGCGCCCTCCCTGAAGAACAATCCGGCCTCCTGGCAGCCCTGCACCAGCCCCAGCGTTTCACGCACGCCGGGCGCGCGTTCTGGACGGGCTCGCTGCAGGGCAAAAGCGTGGTGCTGGCGCTGTCCGGCATCGGCAAGGTGGCGGCGGCCACCACGGCCACCGCATTGATCGAGCGTTTTGGCGCTGCGCGCATCGTGTTCACCGGCGTGGCGGGCGGTGTGGGCGCTGGCGTGCGTGTGGGTGATGTGGTGGTGGCGCACGACTATGTGCAGCATGACATGGACGCCTCGCCCTTGTTCGAGCGTTGGCGCGTGCCGGGTTACGCGCAGGTGCGGTTGCCCTGCGATGCGCAGCTGTCTGCTATTCTTTCAGGAGCTGTCAGCGCTTTCCTGGTAAGCGCTGGAGCCGAATTTCACTTGGATTTTGATGGCGCTGCGCCACGCCTGCACCAGGGGCTGATGGCCAGCGGTGACCGTTTTGTCAATTGCGCCGACCTGGCGCAGGCGCTGCGCGAGCCGCTGCTGGCCGCTGGCCATGACGTGCTGGCCGTGGAAATGGAGGGTGCCGCCGTGGCCCAGGTCTGCCTGGACTACGGCCTGCCCTTTGCTGCGGTGCGCACGATTTCGGACCGCGCCGACGCGGCCGCCCATGTGGATTTCGCGCAGTTCGTGCAGACCGTCGCCAGCCGCTACGCGGAGCAGATCGTGCGGGAGTTATTGCGGAAACTATGAAATTCATAGCTGCTGGCGCTTGATCAATAAGCGCCAGGAGGCTGTCGGACTTGGAGTGTCGATAGCGAGAATGGGCCCCGGCGAGGACAGTTGTTGCCGGATTTGCGGCCCCATAGCCGGGCCATGGGGCAAAAAGACGGTGTTCTCCAAGAACGGCGAAGCCAAAGATGGACCGCTCAGGCCCATTTGCAGCCAACGATTTCCCAGTCCGACAGCCTGCTGGAGGCCAGTTTGACGGATATTTTCAACGGAAGTGCTCCAGACCGGCGCCGCGGCGGACCCGGGCCTGCCGGGCCGCTGGAGGCGTCCCCCAGGGGGAAGGCGCGCAGCGCCTCAGGGGGCTACTTCAACCAGCCGCGCTTGCGGAAATACCACATCGGCCCCAGCGCGCTGGTCACCATCAGGGCCAACACATAGGGGTAGGCGGCAGCGCCCAGCATTTGCAGTTCTGGAAACTGCAGGTTCATGCCGTACACGCTGGCGATCAGCGTGGGTGGCAGCAGCGCCACGCTGGCCACCGAGAAGATCTTGATGATCTTGTTCTGGTTGATGTTGATGAAACCGACGGTGGCGTCCATCAAGAAGTTGATCTTGTCGAACAGGAACGCCGTGTGGTTGTCGAGCGACTCGATGTCGCGCAGGATCTGGCGGGCCTCCTCGAACTGATCGGAATTGAGCATCTTGCTGCGCATCATGAAGCTGACGGCGCGGCGCGTGTCCATCACGTTGCGGCGGATGCGCCCGTTCAAGTCTTCCTGGCGGGCGATGGCGGCCAGCACTTCGCCGGCGCGGGTGTCGGTCACGTCGCCGGCCAGCACCTGCTTGCTGACCTTCTCCAGCTCGTCGTAGATGTTCTCCAGCGTGTCGGCCGAATACTCGGCGTCGGCGTCGAACAGCGCGAGCAGCACTTCCTTGGCATCCTCGATCAGTCCCGGCGCCCGGCGTGCGCGCATGCGCAGCAGGCGGAACACGGGCACGTCCTCGTCGTGGATCGAGAACAGGACGCCCTTGCTTTTCAGGTCGGGGTTGGTCAGGTTCAGGATGAAGGCCACGCGCACCGAGCGCGGCTGCTCGTTGTCGTCGATGAGAAAGTCGCTGCGGATGTGCAGGTCGCCGTTGTCTTCTTCGTAGAAGCGGGCGGATTCCTCGATGTCCTCGTCCATCGCGTCTTCGGGGATGGACAGGCCGTAGTGCTGCTTGATCCAGCGCTTTTCCTCGAGCGTGGGGGCTTCCAGGTCAACCCAGATGGGCTTGAAGCGGGTGAGTTCTTCCAGGGATTCGATTTCTTCCTGGAACAGCCGGCCATTGGCGAGCGAAAAGATATTGAGCATGGCTCACTCCCGTGATAGGTGGCATCTGCAGTGGGGCTTGGGGGTGCTTTCATCCCCACGGCAGGCCGGGGAGCTGAAAGCTACCAACTCGGGTAGGTTTCCACGGGGTTTTCTCCGTCAAAGTTCAAGCTGCGGATTATGGCACTGCGTTGATGGCGTCCATGTGACGCGGGCCTTTGAGAAGGGCCGCTTTTATGGCCTGCCGGGTGTGGTGTGCACCAGCGCCAGCGCACGGCACAGATCGGCCCAGGCGGCGGCCTTGTGGCCCTGCGAGCGCAGCAAAAAGGCGGGGTCGTAGGTGACGATGGCCGGGCAGCCCGCCAGCTGGTGCAACTCGGCGCGCAGGCGCCCCAGCGGTTCGGTGCGCGCCAGGGCGGCCCGGGCGGCCACATGGCCCAGCACCAGCACCATGGCGGGGCGCAGTGCAGCCACCATTTCGTTCAATGCGGGGGCGATCTCGATGGCCTCTGCGGCGGTGCCGGCCTGGGCGCGTTCCAGCGCCGCCAGATAAACGCGGGGGTGGCGGTGCAGCCGCATGGCCCGCAGCATGTTGTCCAGCAGGCGGCCGGCTTCGCCCGCCAGCGGCTCCGTGGGCGAGAGGCTTTCGGCCACCACCAGCCAGCCGGCGCCCAGCTCGGCCGGCGTCTGTGCAGGATCGGCCGTGGGGTACAGCGCCTGCGCCGCATGCAGGATCAACGCGGGTGACGCGCCGCCGCCCTGCGGCGCTGGGGGCACGGCTGCCGGGGCAGCGCTGGCAGGGGCTGCACGTTCCCGCACGGGGCGATGTGCCGGCTCGGTGCGGGCGTCTGCCGCAGCCACCGGAGCGGGTGGCGCTGCGGGGCCGGTTGCAGTCCGCTCGCCGCGCGCGGGAACGGCCACGGGGTCCGCCGCCGGCGACGGCGTCAGCGCTTCGGAGGGCGCCCAGACGGTGACCCCCATCTCTTGCAACATGGCGCGCTGGCGCGCATCGAGGTGAAGGCTCATAGCGGCGGGGTCACAAGGACAGGTGCAGGCAGGTGCATGGTGGGCAAGGGGTTCACAGGGGCAGGCTCATGACCACGGCGTCCTCGCGCTGGCCCGCAGGGGCCGGGTAGTAACGCTTGCGTTCGCCCACGCGGCGAAAACCATGGGCCTGGTAGACATGCAGGGCACGCTCGTTGCTCGCACGCACTTCCAGCCACAGCCATTGGGCGCCCCGCCCGCGCGACCACAGCGCCAGGGCGTCCAACAGCACGCGGGCCCAGCCCTGCTTTTGGTACGCCGGGGCCACGGTGATGTTGAGCAGATGCACCTCGTCCACCCCCATCATGGCCACGAAGTAGCCCAGCAACTGGTCGCTCGCCACCAGCAGCTGGGCCTGGTAGCCCGAGGCCATGGCGTCGGTGAAATTGCCGCGCGTCCAGGGGTGGGAATAGGCGCTGCATTCCACGTCGAGCACGTCGTCCAGCCGCGCCAGCGTGAGCGGCTCAAAGCGTGCCTCGGGGGCGTTGGCGGGGGGCGAAAAGACGGCGCTCATGGTGTCAGTGGGGGCTTATGTGGCTTATGTGGCTTATGTGGCTTGTGTGGCCTGGGCGGCACGCAGGGCGGCCCGTTCGGCAGCGGTGTATGCCACTTTATCGCGGATGTAGCGGGGCAGGGCTTCGCTGGCCGGCACCGCGCCGCCTGCCGCGAGCAGGGCGGGTGCGAGGCGCAGCAAGGCCGTGGCGGTGGGCAGCGCGCTGGCGTGCAGGGCGCCGGGGGCCAGGCGCTCGGCGTAGGCGGTCCGGGCGTTGCCCGCCAGTGTCCAGCCTGCGGGCACCTGCACGGCCTCGGGGGCGCACAGGCCAAAGTCGCCATCGGTGCGCCAATGGCCGGTGCCGCCGTCCTGGGCAGGCAGCCATTCGCAATGCGCCACGTACACCTCGTCCATGCGCGCGTCCAGCGTGGCCACCACCTGGGCGCAGCCATGCTGGTGGCGGGCTTCCTCGGCCACCGCGAGCAGGGTGTCCACCGGCAGCACCGGCACGCCCGCGCCGCCGCGCGCGCCAAAGGCCAGCCCCTGGGCCACCGCGCAGGCCGTGCGCAGGCCGGTGAACGATCCCGGCCCGCGGCCAAACACGATGGTGTCCAGCGTGGCAAAGGACAGCCCCGCCTGCGCCAGCAGAGCGCCGATGGCCGGAATCAGCGTGGCCGAGGCCTGCGCGCCACCCGGCCCGGTGTGTTGCCACACGGCATCTCCGGCCTGCACGGCGATGGAGAGGGTGTCGGTGCTGGTGTCGAAGGCAAGCAGGTTCATGGGGCCGGGTGGGTCTGGGTTCGGGGTGCAATTATCAGGGGCACGCCAGTGCGGTGCCGGATTGGCCCGGCGATAGACTTGGCCGATGATGTTTGTCCCTGTCGGCTACCGCGTAGCAGCCTTGCGCCGGTGGCTTCTCTGGTGGTTTTTGTGTCTGCTCACCGTGGGTGGTACTGCACGGGCGCAGGCAACGGGGCCGCTGCCCGCCGAGGTGGAGGCGGCGCTGGTGCGTGCCCGCCTGCCCCGGGATGCTTTGTCGGTGCTGGTGGTGGATGCACAGGGTGGTCGCCAGGCAGCGCGGCTGGCGCACCGCGCGCAGGTGGCCATGAACCCCGCCTCGGTCATGAAGCTCGTGACCACCTATGCGGCGCTCGACCTGCTCGGCCCCGCCTACACCTGGAGCACGCCCGTGTATGTGGATGGCCAGGTGCAGGGCGGCAGCCTCAAGGGCAACGTTTATATCCAGGGGCAGGGCGATCCCAAGCTGGTGATGGAGCGCCTGTGGCTGCTGCTGCGGCGCCTGCAGGGCCAGGGCATCCAGGTCATCGTGGGCGACATCGTGCTGGACCGCACTGCCTTTGACGTGCCCGAGCACGATGCGGCCCGCTTCGACGGCGAGCCGCTGCGCCCCTACAACGCGGCGCCCGATGCCTTGCTGCTCAACTACAACGCGGTGGCCATGACCTTTGTGCCCGATGCCGCCGCCGGGCTGGCGCGCATCCAGTACGACCCGCCGCTCGCCGGCGTGCAGCGCCAGGCCACGGTGCCGCTGGCGGCCCCTGGCGCCGAATGTGGCGACTGGCGCGCCGCCGTGCGTGCCGAACTGTCGGACCCGGCGCGCGCCGCGTTCCAGGGCGTTTATCCGGCCAGCTGTGGCGAGCGCGTGTGGGCGGCGGCGTTCCCCGATCCGAAGGGGTTTGCGGCCCGCGCCGTGGAGGGCATGTGGCGCGAACTGGGCGGCAAGCTCACGGGCACCGTGCGCGATGGCGCGGTGCCTGCGCGGCTCAAGCCGGCCTTCAGCGTCACCTCGCCCGCGCTGGCCGAGGTGGTGCGCGATGTGAACAAATACAGCAACAACGTGATGGCGCAGCAGCTGTTTCTCACACTGGCGTTGCGCAAAAACGGCGTGGCCACGTTCGATGGCGCGCGCGATGCATTGCGCCAGTGGTGGCAGGCCCGCCTGGGCGATGCCGAGCCACCGGCGCCCGACAACGGCGCCGGCCTGAGCCGCGAGGCACGCATCAGCGCCCAGGCCCTGGCGCGCATGCTGCAGCTGGCCTGGCAGTCGCCGGTGATGCCCGAGCTGGTGTCGTCCCTGCCGATTGCCGGCGTGGATGGCACGCTGCGCCGCAGCCAGAGCCGCGCGGGCGCTGCCCACCTCAAGACCGGCAGCCTGCGCGACGTGATGGCCGTCGCGGGCTATGTGCATGCCGCCAGCGGCCGCCGCTATGTGCTGGTGGCCATCGTCAACCACCCGCAGGCGGGCGCGGCGCGGCCGGTGCTCGATGCACTGGTGGACTGGACCGCGCGCGATCAATAGAACAGGATGCACAACACACCATGGCTCTCCACGACTTCATCGGCTACCTGGCTGCGACCCTGACCACCTGCAGCTTTTTGCCCCAGGCGCTGCACACGTTCCGCACCCACGATGTCAGCGGCATCTCGCTGGGCATGTACAGCACCTTCACGCTGGGCGTGGCGCTGTGGCTGGCTTATGGCGTGGCGCTGGGCGCCTGGCCCATCGTTGCGGCCAATGCCGTCACGCTGGCGCTGGCGGGTGGCATCCTCGGCATGAAGCTGCGCTATGGCCGCTGGGGCGGGGCTGCGGAGGGGGATTGAACCTGGAAACGGCAGTTGACCGCTTTGCATTCCTTGCCAGGCCGCATGAAATCAAGCGGTGATGGCTCCGAATGGGGTTCACCCCCTGGGTGAGAGCACTATGCACCCGCCAGCACCGCGCTCAACGCGCCATGCGTCGTCGCCCTTGCAGGGCGCGCCCTCGCCAGAGGCGAGATCCGTTCACGCTGTCCAAAGGCGCGCAGGCGCCTTTGGAGCCACAGCGCTCAGTCTTGCCTGGCACGCCGATCACGGCACCGGCGGGTGCATCCAACTGCCGTTTCCAGGCTGAAGCCGGTGCGGATTTTTTGCGAAGGCCCTGTCGCCTCGGCGTCAGGCGGCAGGATACGCCCTCGTGATCCCGGATGGCTGGAGGCCCGGCGGGCGCGCACGATGCGGCGTTCTTCACCGCTCCAAGGGGTTGTCTGATGACGTACTTCCGCCTTTCCTGTGCCGCCGCGGCTGCGGTGTTGCTGGACTCCCTCCGCGCCGCGCGGGTGGCAGCGCCCAGCGTGGGTGCCAACCTGTCGGGCAAGGTCATGTTCGCTGGCTATTCGCGGGGGGCATGCGTCCATGGCCGCCCGCCAGGCGGCGGAGCGCGAGCATGCAGGCGAGTTGAACGTGGTGGCCGGCGCCCACCGATCCGGCCTCGGCGGCGTTTGCCACGTATTACCACGGCACCTACGGGCCGCCGTTTTGCCACGCCCAGGCACGGGCGGTGTTTGATGCCGTCAAACAGGCAGCGGATGCATGCGCGCATGCAAAAAGCCGACCTGAAGGTCGGCTTTTTGGTGGTGCGCCGGGCGGCTTACCAGCGGGCCCGCAGGCGGTCGTACGTGTAGTCGCCCAGTTGGCGGTGGGCCGAGGGCGTCATGTAGACCGCGTCGGCAAACACATACTTGTTCTGGCTGGCCCCGGGGAGCAAGGTGGCGGCGGTGCACAGTGCCGAGTTGACCTGGCCGGTGCCGATGCCAATGCCGTTGCCCGTATCCACCGAGGTGCACACCGGCGTGGTGGCGTTGTCAAACCCGTAGGAGCCAGGGGCGTTGGTGTACAGGTTGACGTAGTAGGCCGCATCGACATACAGCACATTCGCGCCCAGATCGACCATGCTCACCAGCAGGCCGTCGTTGAAGCTGCTGCTGGCATCGTGGAGCAGGGTTGCCTGGTTGATGGCCGTGGCCCAGGGCGTCTTGCTCATGTCGTAGGTGCCCATCACCACCACTTGCTTGGCCCCCGCCGTGACGAGGCGGCGCACCTGCGTTGCCAGTTGCTGGCCGGCCTTGTGGATCTCGACCAACATGTCGGCGGAGGAGAGCGTGCCGGCGCGCACGGCGGCCATGCCCGCGATCACTTCGCTGGGCCCGGCGTTGACGAACACCACATCGTTGGCAGCAAAGCTGCCGCTGGCCAGAAAGCGGTCGATCTGCTTGGTGACGGTGAGGGTGGTGGCATCTCCGGCCACATCGGGCTCGGCAGTGATGCGCGCATTGCCCGTGGCATAGCTCAGGCCGCCCGATGCCACGGGCGTGATCGTCTTGCCGTAGCGCGAGGCAATTTGCTGCGTCCAGTTGCTGATGGAGCCATCGTTGACTGTGTAGCGCGCACCTTTTTGCCCCACATCGCTGAAGGCATCGCCAAAAGCAATGAAACGGTCGGGTGTCAGTGCCGATTCGATCGTGCTCGAACCACAGGCCGCGAGCAACGCTGCCGACGCACATGCGGCGACCATCACGGTGCGGCGCATCCAATTTGTTGCCATGTATTTCTCCAGAAAAGTGGGGGCTAGTTTAACGACGCGCAACCAGCGCATGTAAAGCAGGCAAGCCGGCTCAAGCCGCCGCCGCACGTTGCAGCCGGTCGCGCACGCCTTCCCATTCGGGGGTGGCGGGCGGGGTCTCGATCCAGATCAGCTTCACGGCCTGGTCGTCAAAGCCACGCAGCACGGCAAAAAGCTGCTGGGCGGTGGCGGTGGCGTCGTCGGGCATGCGGCGCATGACCAGCCGGGACGAGCGGGTGCGCAGTGCGCTGCGGGCATAGATGGCGATGTGGGCGGCGTCGGCGCCCAGCAGGTCCAGCGCGGTCTGCAGCGCCTTGGCATCCATCAGGCGCACCTTGGCGGCGGGGGCGTAGTGGGCTTCCAGCGTGCCGGATGCCCGCGGGGTAAGCGCGGGAAGCTCTTCTTTCGATAGCGGCTGAATGCCGCAGGCCGCCGCAATCTGCGCCCGCGTGATGGCGCCGGGCCGCAGCAGCACGGGAACGCCGCGCGTGCAGTCCACGATGGTGGATTCGATGCCCACGTCGCAGGGCCCGCCATCGAGCACCAGCAGGCCGGCGCCCAGCTCGTCCTGCACATGCCGGGCGGTGGTGGGGCTCACGCGGCCGAAGCGGTTGGCGCTGGGCGCCGCCACACCCCACACGGGCGGGCCACCGGCGTCGGCACCGTCGTCCGGCGCGGCGCAGGCCAGCAGCAGCGCGTGGGCCACCGGGTGTGCGGGGCAGCGCAGGCCCACGCTGTCCTGGCCACCGGTCGCGGCCGTGGCCACGCCAGGCCGGCGCGGCAGGATGAGGGTCAGCGGGCCGGGCCAGAAGGCATCGACCAGCTTTTGCGCAAAGCCGGGCACTTCACGGGCGAAGTGCGCAATGCCCGAGGCGTCGGCCACATGCACGATCAACGGATGGTCGCTGGGGCGGCCCTTGGCGGCAAAGATCTGTGCAACAGCCTTGTCGCTGCTGGCGTCGGCCGCCAGGCCATATACGGTTTCGGTGGGCAGGCCCAGCAACGCGCCGCTGCGCACGGCCCGCGCGGCGGCGGCGATGGATTCGGGCAGTGAGCCGTCGAGAATCATGGATGTCTCAGAACGGCGCAATGCCCAGCAAGGCTGCAGCCTGCAAGGCCGTGGCGCGTGCCGCGTCGGCGGTGGGGCCGGTCACGTTGAGGTGGCCCATCTTGCGGCTGCGCTTGGCCTCGCGCTTGCCGTACAGGTGCAGGTGCGCGCCGGGCAGGGCCAGCACGGCGGCCCAGGGCGGGCTCTGCTCCACATCGCCGTGCGCAAACCACAGGTCGCCCAGCAGGTTGAGCATGACGGCGGGGCTGTGCTGGCGCGGCTGCGTCAGCGGCAGGCGGGCCATGGTGCGCACCTGCAGCTCGAACTGCGACACGTCGCAGGCGTTCTGGCTGTAGTGGCCGCTGTTGTGCGGGCGCGGGGCGATCTCGTTGACCACCAGGCTGCCGTCCTGCAACACAAAGAATTCCACGCACAGCACGCCCACATACTGCAGGCCTTCTGCTACAGATTTTGCAGCTGCTACCGCTTGTGCAGCAAGCGCTGGAGGCAGATTTCCTTCATATACCTCGGTCACGGCCAGAATGCCCTCCCGGTGCAGGTTGCGCTGCACGGGCAGGTGCACCATGGCGCCGTCCACGCCACGCGCCACGATCACGGAGCATTCGAGCTGCAGCGGCAGCATCTTCTCCAGCACGCAAGGCACCTTGCCGACCGAATCCCACGCGGCGGCCAGCTCGGCGGCGGTTTTGACGCGCACCTGGCCCTTGCCGTCGTAGCCCATGCGGGCGGTTTTCAGGATGCCGGGCAAAAGATGGGCCCCCACGCTCCCCAAGGGGGCGCTCGCTTGCCTGGCGCGGCCCGGCGCGGCGCCCGGGTCTGCCGACACAGCAGCGAGCTGCTCAGCCGTCTCGATCACGGCATAGGGCGCGCAGGGCACGCCACAGACGACGAAATGGGCCTTTTCCCGGGCGCGGTCCTGCGCCACCGACACCGCGCTGGCGGTGGGCGACACCGGGCGCTGGGCTGCGAGCGCGGCCAGCGCGGCGGCGGGCACGTTCTCGAATTCGGTGGTTACGGCATCGGAAAGGCGGGCCAGCTCGGCCAGTCCGGCGGCGTCTTCGTAACCCGTCTGGATGTGGTGGTGGCTCACCAGCCCGGCGGGGCTGGTGGGGTCGGCATCGAGCACGGCCGTGAAGTAGCCCATGGCCTGGGCCTGGTGCACAAACATGCGGCCCAGCTGGCCGCCGCCGAGCACGCCCAGCGTCGATCCGGGAAGTAACGGGGCCCCCACGCTTGCCACTGCGTGTGCGGCGCTGCCCCCCACGGGGGCCTTCGCGCCTTCGGGCGGCCGTGCGGCGCTCAATGGCTTGTCAGAGTCGGTCATGCGGCGGGCGGCAGGGTCATGTTGCGCGCCACCTCGGTCTGCTCGGCGCGGAAGGCGTCGAGCCGCTGGCGCAGTTCGGGGCTTTCGTTGGCCAGCAGCGCCACGGCAAACAGGGCGGCATTGGCGGCGCCTGCCGTGCCGATGGCGAACGTGGCCACGGGAATGCCCTTGGGCATCTGCACGATGGAATGCAGCGAATCCACGCCCTGCAGGTGGCGGCTGGCCACCGGCACGCCCAGCACCGGCACGGTGGTCTTGGCGGCGATCATGCCGGGCAGATGGGCAGCGCCCCCGGCCCCGGCAATGATGGCTTTGAGGCCCCGGCCAGCGGCGGCCTCGGCATAGGCAAACATGTCGTCGGGCATGCGGTGGGCCGACACCACGCGGGCCTCGTGGGCGATGCCGAACTGTTCAAGAATCTGCACTGCATGCTGCATGGTGTCCCAGTCGCTGCTGGAACCCATGACCACGCCGATCTGGATGGGTTTCATGGTGTTGGAGGTGCCGGACCGCGGGCTGCGCCCGCTGCACCGCTGTAGGTGGAACCCGCGATTTTACTTTTTGCGCCTGCCTTCCTGGCATGGGGCTGTTTTGATGGGCCAAAATAGCGCAAACCCGCTTCACCGGCCCCCCGGCCCGAACACCATGATCGATGTCACCGTAGAGAACTTTGAAGCCGAGGTGGTCGCCGCCTCGATGAACGTGCCCGTCCTGGTGGACTTCTGGGCGCCCTGGTGCGGCCCCTGCAAGTCGCTGGGCCCCGTCCTCGAAAAGCTCGAAACCGAATACGCGGGCCGCTTCAAGCTGGTCAAGATCGATTCGGACCAGGAGCAGCAGATCGCCGGCATGTTCGGCATCCGCAGCATCCCCACCTGCGTGCTGCTGATGAACGGCCAGCCCGTGGACGGCTTCATGGGCGCAGTGCCCGAGGGCCAGGTGCGCGAATTCCTCGACAAGCATGTGCCCACCGCCGAAGAGGTCGTGGCGGAAGCCGAGGAAGAGGACGCGCTGGATGCACTGGCCGAAGGCGACACCAGCACGGCGCTCGAAAAACTGCAGCACGCCGTGGCCACCGACCCGGCCAACGACGATGCGCGCTTCGATTACGTCAAGCTGCTGCTGCAGCTGGGCCGCGAGGACGACGCCAAGGTGGCCTTTGCCCCCGTGATCGCCAAGGCCGCCACTTCGCGCAAGCTCGGGGCACTGAAAAGCTGGATGGATGCTCTTGATTTTGTAGCTGCTGGCGCTTATGGATCAAGCACTGGAGCCGAATTTGATGCAAAGATTGCGGCAAACAAGCGCGACTTTGACACGCGCTTTGCCCGCGCCCGCTGGCTCATGGCGCAGCAGCGCTGGACCGACGCCATGGACGAACTGCTCGAAATCCTGATGCGCGACAAGGCCTGGAGCGAAGAGGCGGCCCGCAAGACCTATGTGGCCATCCTGGAAATCATCGAGCCGCCCAAGGTGAAAGTGGCCGAAGGCCAGATTCCCCCCGAAGACCCGGTGGTGGCCACCTACCGGCGCCGGCTTTCCAGCGTGGTGTTGAGCTGAAGAAACCACCACCCCCTGAGTTGCTTCGCGCCTATCCCCTGGAAGGGGGGGGCGCCGCCGGCGGGGCGGGGCGGGCCCTGGCATGGCGGCCGCTGGTCAGGGTGCGTCAGTTTCATGGGCTGTGGGTGGTGCACCGGGCAGTAGATGAGTAGATGGCTCCATTGAAAAAAGGCTCCTCACGGAGCCTTTGGTGTTTCTGGGGCGGGTGTTCAGCCGACCAGCCGCTCCAGCGCCTCGCGGTACTTGGCCGCGGTCTTTTCGATCACGGCCTGCGGCAGGCGGGGGGAAGGCGGCGTCTTGTCCCAGGGCTTGCCGTTGACCTGGGCCTGCTCCAGCCAGTCGCGCACGAACTGCTTGTCGTAGCTGGGCGGGTTTTCGCCCCTGGCCAGGGCTTCGGCATAGCCTTCCACGGGCCAGTAGCGAGAACTGTCAGGCGTGAGCACTTCATCCATCAGCACCAGCGTGCCATCAGGGGCCAGGCCAAACTCGAACTTGGTGTCGGCAATGATCATGCCCTTGGTGAGTGCGATGTCGGCAGCGGCCTTGTAGATGGCGATGCTCAGGTCGCGGATTTTCGTGGCCAGTTCGGGGCCGATCATTTCCACTGTGCGTTCGAACGTGATGTTTTCATCATGCTCGCCGGCAGCGGCCTTGGCAGCGGGCGTGTAGATGGGCTCGGGCAACTTGGCGGCGTTGGTCAGGCCGGCGGGCAGCGGCACGCCGCAGACCGATTGCGACGCCTGGTATTCCTTCCAGCCGCTGCCGGCCAGATAGCCGCGCACCACGGCCTCCACCGGGATGGGCTGCAGGCGCTGCACCAGCATCGAGCGGCCGCGAATCTGCGCCGCTTCGGCGGGGCTCACCACGCTTTCGGGGTCGTCGCCCGTCAGGTGGTTGGGGCAGATGTGGCCGAGCTTGCCGAACCAGAACAGCGCCATTTGCGTGAGCAGTTCGCCCTTGCCCGGAATGGGTTCGCCCATGATCACGTCGAACGCCGACAGGCGGTCGCTGGCCACCATCAGGATGCGGTCGGTGCCCACGGCGTAGTTGTCACGCACCTTGCCGCGTGCCAGCAGGGGCAGCGAGGTCAGGGTGGAGGTGTGCAGGGCAGAAGTGCTGGGCTGGGTCATGGTGATGGTGCGGGCTTGCGGAGCGGGGAGACGGATCTGCGCCAGAAAAATGTTAAATATTGCGAGCGGCCGGAAGCTGCTTCGAACCGGCCGATTTTACGCGGCGGTGGACAGTGTGGGTGCCCTCGGCGGCGGGGGGCTGGAGCGCCAGGCCCCGGCACGGCGCGCGGTGCCCTGGAATGCGGGCGCCGGGCTGGTTGACGGGCAGCGCAGGAGTGGGTGCACGAGGGGATTGCCCAAAGCCTGCTCATTGTGCGCGCTTTTCGCGGTGGCGGCACCTTCGCCTGCATAACCCATCCGTCAGAGGCAGTATGGGATTGCTTTTGGCCTTGGGCGGGCGCATAGTGATTTCGCGTCAACGGACGTATCCGGGTTAGCCGGTCCGCTCTTTGGATTCGGGGCGGCATTTTTGTCACAGAGAGCCACAGGAGACTTTTTATGAACCTGACGATCAGCGGTCACCACCTCGAAGTTACCCCAGCCTTGCGCAACTATGTCACCACCAAGCTGGATCGGATCACGCGCCATTTTGACCAGGTTGTCGACGTCAAGGTACTGCTGACAGTAGAGAAACAGAAGGAAAAGGAGAAGCGGCAGCGAGCGGAATGCAATATCCACGTCAAGGGAAGCGACCTGTTTGCAGAAAGCTCCCACTTCGACCTGTATGCTGCCGTGGATGAACTGGTGGACAAGATGGATCGCCAGGTCGTGCGCCACAAGGACCGCATCCAGGATCACCACGACGCATCCAAACGCGAAACGCTTGCGTAAGAACGTGAACACGTTCTGAGCCATGCAGGTGTCAGCCTGCCCGGTCGCAGCCGCCCTCCGGGGCGGTTTTTTTCTGCCGTGCGATTGTTGATCAGGGTTTCTGCCAATGTGTGCATAATTGTTTCCCAGACCATGAACCGACTTGCATCCATCCTGCCCTCCGCTCAAGTGCTCGTGAGCGTTGACGCCACCAGCAAGAAGCGTGCTTTTGAAGAAGCGGGTCTCCTGTTTGAGGGCCAGCACGGCCTTTCGCGGGCGTTGATCACCGACAGCCTGTTTGCGCGCGAACGCCTGGGCTCCACGGGGCTGGGGCACGGCGTGGCCATTCCGCATGGCCGTATCAAGGGGCTCAAGGCGCCGATGGCAGCGGTTTTCCAACTGGCGCAGCCGATAGGTTTCGATGCGCCCGACGAAATGCCGGTCGGGTTGCTGATTTTTTTGCTGGTGCCCGAAGCCGCAACCCAGAAGCACCTGGAAATCCTCTCGGAAATCGCCGAGTTGCTGAGCGACTCGGTGCTGCGCGAGAAACTGAAGGCCTGCGACGATGCCACGGTGCTGCACGGCATGATTGCCGGATGGCAGTCCACCCAGGCAGCGTGACCTTTCCCTTCGCTTTCGCTGCATTGCCGTGAAGCCCAACGTCGTCAGCGCCGATGTCCTTTTCGAGGAATTCCGTGGCACCCTGAAATGGGAATGGCTGGCGGGCCTTGGCGCCTCCGAGCGGCGCTTTGATGAAGTGGCGGTGCGCGCGGCTCGATCGGGCGCCGATCTCGTCGGCTATCTGAACTACATCCACCCCTACCGCTTGCAGATTCTGGGCGAGCGCGAAATCGCCTATCTCACCAACGCCACACCGGAAGACTGCCAGCGCCGGATTGCGCGCATCGTCACGCTGGAGCCACCGGTGCTGGTGCTGGCCGATGGGCAGATTGCGCCGGATGCGCTGCTGTCCATGTGCGAGCGCGCGCAGATCCCGATGTTCTCCACGCACGAATCGTCGGCGTTCGTCATCGATGTGCTGCGGGCCTACCTGTCCAAGCACTTTGCCGACCGCACCACGATGCACGGCGTGTTCATGGACATTCTGGGCCTGGGGGTGATGATCACGGGCGAATCCGGCCTGGGCAAGAGCGAACTGGGGCTGGAACTGATCTCGCGCGGTAATGGCCTGGTGGCCGACGACGCTGTTGACCTGTTTCGCATCAACCAGACCACCATCGAGGGCAAATGCCCGGAGCTTTTGCAGAACCTGCTGGAGGTGCGCGGCATCGGCCTGCTCGATATCCGTGCCATCTTTGGCGAGACCGCCGTGCGCCGCAAGATGCGTCTGAGGCTCATCGTGCATCTGGTGCGCAAGGAGACGCTGGAGCGTGAATACGAGCGACTGCCCTACGAGCCCCTGACCCAGGACGTGCTGGGCGTGCCGGTGCTCAAGGTCGTGATCCAGGTGGTGGCGGGGCGCAACATCGCCGTGCTGGTGGAAGCCGCCGTGCGCAACACCATCTTGCAGTTGCGCGGCATCGACACCTACCAGGAATTCGTGGAGCGCCACCGCCGCGCCATGGAGCGCGACAGCGGGGGCTGATCCGCAAGTCGGGCAACAGGCTTGGCGACCGTTCCAGGCAACTGTGCGCGCGCTGCCCGCAGGCTTCTGAATCCGCCGCAGCGCAGGCCGGCGGCCGCCGCGCTGGCGGTGTCCCGCTTCAGGGGGAAGGCGCGAAGCACCTCAGGGGGGGGCTTCATTTCGCAGCGCAGTTTGCGCATTGGCCGTACAGGGCCATCGTGTGGTCCTGCACCACCCAGCCCTTGGCCTTGGCAATGATCTGCTGGCGCTTTTCGATCTCGGGATCGTAGAACTCTTCCACCTTGCCGCAGGACGTGCACACGAAATGGTCGTGGTGGTGGCCTTCATTGAGTTCGTAAACCGCTTTGCCACTTTCGAAGTTGCTGCGGATCAGGATGCCTGCCTGCTCGAATTGCGTGAGCACGCGATAGACCGTGGCCAGCCCGATGTCCGAGCGTTCTTCCAGCAGGACGCGAAAGACATCTTCGGCCGTCATGTGGCGCTGTGCACCCTTCTGGAAAATCTCCAAAATCTTCAGGCGCGGCAGGGTTGCCTTCAGGCCCGTGCTTTTGAGTTCGTCGATATTCGTCATGGCGCTGTCTTTCGTGTTTCGGCGGGCTCGACCAGGTCCGCAGGACCAGCCGCTACAATGGGTTGATCATAGCCTTACGACCCTTTTCCATGCCCGTCAAAGCCCATAGCAGCGCCCGTCTGGGCGTGACCTTGTTCATCGGTGCCTGCCTGACGGCCGTGGCCGGCTGCAGCAGCCTGGAGGGTGCCAGCAATCGCTTGTCCAGCGTCGTGACGCCTTACAAGGTGAATGTGGTGCAGGGCAATTTTGTTTCGAGCGAGCAGATCGAGGCGCTTGCGCCAGGCATGAGCCGGCAGCAGGTGCGCGACATTCTCGGCACGCCCCTGGTGACCAGTCTGTTCCATGCCGAGCGCTGGGAATACGTGTTCACCATCAAGCGTCCCGGTGAAGATATCCAGACGCGCAAGCTCACGTTGTTTTTCCAGGGCGATCTGCTGCAGCGTTTCGACGGCGACACCATGCCCTCCGAAGCCGAGTTTGTAGCCTCCCTGGGATCGCGCTCCACCAAGGGCAAGGTGCCCATGCTGGAGGCCACCGACGCCCAACTGGCGCGTTTCCCGGCCCCCGAGCGCGCGGCCAGCACACCAGCGGCCGCACCTGCCGAACCGGTTTCCACCTCTTACCCCCCGCTCGAAGCGCCCGCGCGCTAAAGGCCGCGGATCTGGGCGCCGGCACCCGGCATGGCCCGCCCGCATTCATCGACACAGGAATGACATGACAGGCAACTCTTTGCCCTCCCAACCCGCTTCCAAAGCCCTGCGTGTCGCGGTGGCCGGTGCGTCCGGCCGCATGGGCCGCATGCTGATCGAGGCCCTGCGTGCCAGCGACGACATGGTGCTGGCCGGTGCCCTGGATGTGGCGGCCAGCCCCGCCATCGGCTCCGATGCCACGGCTTTTCTGGGCCACGCGAGTGGCGTGGCCATCACGGCAGACCTGCGCGCGGGCCTGAAGAACGCCGATATGCTGATCGATTTCACCCGCCCCGAAGGCACGCTGGCCCATCTGGCCCTGTGCAGCGAATTGGGTGTGAAGGCCGTCATCGGCACCACGGGCTTCACGGACGCGCAGAAGGCCGAGATCGCGGCATGCGCCCAGCGCACGGCCATCGTGATGGCGCCCAACATGAGCGTGGGCGTGAACGTCACGCTCAAGCTGCTGCAGATGGCGGCCAAGGCCATGGCGACCGGCTACGACATCGAAATCATCGAAGCCCACCACCGCCACAAGGTCGATGCCCCCTCGGGCACCGCCCTCAAGATGGGCGAAGTGATTGCCGATGCGCTGGGGCGTGACCTCAAGGAGTGCGCTGTGTATGCGCGCGAAGGCGTGACCGGCGAGCGCGATCCGTCGAGCATCGGCTTTGCCACCATCCGTGGCGGCGACATCGTGGGCGACCACACCGTGCTGTTCGCCGGCATCGGCGAGCGCATCGAAATCACCCACAAATCGTCCAGCCGCGCCACCTACGCCCAGGGCAGCCTGCGTGCCGTGCGCTTTCTCGCAGACCGCAAGACCGGCATGTTCGACATGTTCGACGTGCTGGGCCTGAACTAGCACCACGGCGAGCCGGCATGGACGCACTTCACTGGTGGCGCCAAGGAGATGCCGTGACGCAGGGCACCGCCCTGCTGCTGCTTGCCATGTCGGTGGCCAGCTGGGTGGTGATCTTCTGGAAGGCGCGCCTCATGCACCGGGCCACGGCCGACGTGGCGCGGTGCACGGCGGCTTTCTGGCAGGCACCATCGCTGGACGTCGCGGCGCAGCGTTTGCAGTCTTTTGACCGGGAAGCGCTTATTCTGCCTTTGGTGGCTGCTGCAAATTCAATAGCAAACCCTGCCAGTGCGGGGCAGCAGGCCACATTGGCCACATCCGGCAGCCTGTCGCAACAGATCACCCGTGTGCTGCGCGATGCGCTGCATGGTGCCCTCAGCCGGCTGCAGTGGGGTCAGGTGTTGCTGGCCACGGTGGGCTCCACGGCACCTTTCGTTGGCTTGCTCGGCACGGTCTGGGGCATTTACCACGCCCTGTCCGCCATGGCGGGCGCCGGGCAGATCACCATCGACCGCGTGGCCGGCCCCGTGGGCGAGGCCCTGGTGATGACGGCTGCCGGGCTGGCGGTGGCCATTCCGGCGGTGCTGGCCTACAACGTGTTCGGCCGCTTCATTGGCCGCATCGAGGCCGACCTGGAAGGTTTTGCGCGCGACCTGCGCGAGTTGCTGGCGCAGCACCCGGAGTCATGACATGGCATTCGGCCGCCTCGAACGCACCACCGGGCCGCAGCCCATGAGCGACATCAACATGACGCCGCTGGTGGACGTGATGCTGGTGCTGGTGGTCATCTTCATCCTCACGGCGCCGCTACTTGCCAGTTCCATCCGGCTCGATCTGCCCCGCGCAGACGGGGCCACGCCCGGCGCCGCGCCCCAGTTCGTGACCCTGGTGGTGGACCGCGCCGGCCAGGCCTATCTGGATGACCAGCCCGTGTCGCAGGCCGCCCTGGCCGAGCGGCTCCAGCGCATCGGGGCGGCCCGCCCAGACACGGAAGTGCAGTTGCGTGCCGATGCGGCCGTGCCATATGGCCGCGTGGTCGAAGTCATGGGCGCGGCCCACAGCGCCGGGCTCCAGCGCATCGGTTTTGTGGCCGAGCAGCCCGCTGCGGCGCCCTGAGCCCCTCGCGGCAAGGCCCGGCCCCGCACCGGGTGCTGCGCACAGTCAGGCGCCACCCCCGCGACCGCCTAAAATCGGCCAAAGCAGCAGCCCAGCGGCTGCACCCCTCTCATCCAGCAGAGCCCCCATGCAAGAAAAATACTCTCCCCAAGACGTCGAGCGCGCCGCGCACGACCACTGGACCGCGCGCGATGCCTACCGCGTGACGGAAGACACGAACAAGAAGAAGTTCTACGCCTGCTCAATGCTGCCCTACCCCAGCGGCAAGCTGCACATGGGCCATGTGCGCAACTACACCATCAACGACATGCTCACGCGCTACCTGCGCATGAACGGCCACAACGTGCTCATGCCCATGGGCTGGGACGCCTTCGGCCTGCCCGCCGAGAACGCCGCGCTCAAGAACGGCGTGCCACCGGCACAGTGGACGTATGACAACATCGCGTACATGAAAAAGCAGATGCAGGCCATGGGTCTGGCTGTTGACTGGAGCCGCGAAGTCGCCACCTGCGACCCCACCTATTACAAGTGGAACCAGTGGCTGTTCCTGAAGATGCTGGAAAAGGGCATTGCCTACCGCAAGACCCAGGTCGTGAACTGGGACCCGGTGGACCAGACCGTGCTGGCCAACGAGCAGGTGATCGACGGCAAGGGCTGGCGCACCGGCGCCGTGGTCGAAAAACGCGAGATCCCCGGCTACTACCTCAAGATCACCGATTACGCCGGAGAGCTGCTCGACTTCGTCACCGGCGACAAGCTGCCCGGCTGGCCCGAGCGCGTGAAGCTGATGCAGGAGAACTGGATCGGCAAATCGGAGGGCGTGCGCTTTGCGTTCCCGCATGACATCCGCGGTGACGATGGTGCGCTGATTGGCGACGGCAAGATGTACGTGTTCACCACGCGCGCCGACACCATCATGGGTGTGACCTTCTGCGCCGTGGCGCCCGAGCACCCGCTGGCCACCCATGCTGCCAAATCCAATCCCGCGCTGGCGGCGTTCATCGAAGAATGCAAGACCGGTGGCACCACCGAGGCCGAACTGGCCACGCAAGAGAAAAAGGGCGTGCCCACGGGGCTGTTCGTCACGCACCCGCTCACGGGCCTGCCGGTGCAAGTGTGGGTGGGCAACTACGTGCTCATCGGCTACGGCGACGGCGCCGTGATGGGCGTGCCCGCGCACGACGAGCGCGACTTTGCGTTTGCGCTCAAGTACGGCATCGAGATCAAGCAGGTGGTGCTGGTCGATGGCGAGCACTTTGACTACCACCAGTGGCACGACTGGTATGGCGACAAGCTGCGCGGCGTGACCATCAACTCCGACAGCTTCAGCGGCCTCTCCTACAAGGACGCCGTGGCCGCCGTGGCCCACGCACTGGCGCAAAAAGGGCTGGGCGAACTCAAGACCACCTGGCGCCTGCGCGACTGGGGCGTGAGCCGCCAGCGCTACTGGGGCACGCCGATCCCGATCATCCATTGCGACGAGCATGGCGCCGTGCCGGTGCCCGAAAAAGACCTGCCGGTGGTGCTGCCCACCGACTGCGTGCCCGACGGCTCGGGCAACCCGCTGCACAAGCATGAAGGCTTTCACGCCGGGGTGACCTGCCCCGTCTGCGGCAAGGCGGCCCGCCGCGAGACCGACACCATGGACACGTTCGTGGATAGCTCGTGGTATTTCATGCGGTATTGCGATCCGAAGAACAGCGAAGCCATGGTGGCCGACGGCACCGCGTATTGGATGCGTGACCAGCAACATGCCGCTGGCGGCAGCGGCATGGACCAGTACATCGGCGGCATCGAGCACGCCATCCTGCACCTGCTGTACGCGCGCTTCTGGACCAAGGTCATGCGCGACCTGGGCCTCGTCAAGGTGGATGAGCCCTTCACCAAGCTGCTCACCCAGGGCATGGTGCTCAACCACATCTACAGCCGCCGCACCGACAAGGGTGGCAAGGAATACTTCTGGCCGCACGATGTGGAGCATGTGCTCGACGACGCGGGCAAGGTGGTGGGGGCGAAGCTGATCAACGCCGTGGGTGATTTGCCCGTGGGCACGCCGATTGACTACGAGGGCGTGGGCACCATGTCCAAGTCCAAGAACAACGGTGTCGATCCGCAGGACCTGATCGAAAAGTACGGCGCCGACACGGCGCGCCTGTACACCATGTTCACCGCCCCGCCCGAGGCCACGCTGGAGTGGAACGACGCCGCAGTCGAAGGCAGCTACCGTTTCCTGCGCCGCGTGTGGAACTTCGGCGTGAAGCTGTCTGCTATGGATATGGAAGCTGCTAGCGCAAGCGTGGCAAGCGCCAGCAGCCTGAAAGATGTGGAATTCGGCAAAGAGGCCAAGGCCCTGCGGCTGGAGATCCACACCGTGCTCAAGCAGGTGGACTACGACTACCAGCGCATGCAGTACAACACCGTGGTCTCGGGCGCCATGAAGATGATCAACGCGCTGGAAGACTTCAAGGCCCTGGACTGCGCCGGCGCCCAGGTCGCGCTGATCGAAGGTTTTGGCATCCTCCTGCGCTGCCTGTACCCGGCCACGCCGCATGTGGCGCACAGCCTATGGTCGCAACTGGGCTACGCCGGGCACCTGGGTGATCTGCTCGATGCACCCTGGCCGCAGGTCGATGCCAGTGCGCTGGTGCAGGACGAGATCGAGCTCATGCTGCAGGTCAATGGCAAGCTGCGCGGTTCCATCCATGTGCCTGCCCAGGCCGACAAGGCACAGATCGAGCGCATTGCGCTGGCCAGCGAGGCCTTTGCGGCCCAGGCGGGCGGCGCCGCGCCCAAGCGGGTGATCGTGGTGCCGGGACGCCTGGTGAACGTGGTGGTGTGACCATGATGAACAAGCGCGCACTGCTCTCACTCGCCCCCGTGGCTCTTCTGACTGCCTGCGGTTTTCGCCTGCGGGGGGTGCCTGAGTTCTCGTTCGCCACGCTCTATGTGGCGGCACCGCAGGGCTCGCCTCTGGCGCGCGAGCTGGCGCGCACGCTGGCAGGATCGGGCAGCACGCTGCGGGTGCTGCGCGATGCCGCCGACCTGCCAACCGCCGAGGCCGTGCTCGATCTGCTGTCGGAGCAGCACGAACGCGTGGTGGTGGGCCAGAACGCCTCGGGCCAGGTGCGCGAACTGGAGTTGCGCCTGCGTGTGCGCTTCAGGCTGCGCACGCCGTCGGGCGATGAACTGATTCCCGACACCGAGCTGCTGCAGCAGCGCGAGGTCAGCTACAACGAAGCCATCGCCCTGGCCAAGGAGGCCGAAGAGGCCCTGCTGTATCGCAACATGCAGACCGACATCGTGCAGCAGCTGCTGCGGCGGCTGGCGGCGGTCAAGCGCTAGAAATTAAACCCCCCCTGAGTCGTCTTCGGCGTCATCCCCCCCCAGGGGGACGACGCCCGTGGCGGGGTCAAGCCCGTTCCACGGCGTCGGCTGGCTTGGGCCGCGCCCGCTTCATGAACAGCTGACTCCGGACCGTGACGGGATCGACGGCCCGCGCATCAGCGTGCTCTTGCCAAACAGCGACTCGACCAGGTCCACCGCCAGCACGGCCGTGCGGTTGCGTACGTCGAGCGCGGGGTTGAGCTCCACAATGTCCAGCGATGCGAGCCGCCCGCTGTCGGCGATCATCTCCATGCACAGTTGCGCTTCGCGGTAGGTGGGGCCGCCGGGCACCGTGGTGCCCACGCCGGGCGCGATGTCCGGGTCGAGAAAATCCACATCGAAGCTCACATGCAGATGCGTGTCGGCATCCAGCCCGGCCAGCGCCTGCAGCATGGTCTGGCGCATGCCCACCTCGTCGATGAAGCGCATGTCGAAGACTTCAAGGCCTTGCTCGTGCACGAAGCGCTTTTCGCCCGCGTCCACGCTGCGGATGCCGATCTGGCGGATTTGCGATGGGTGCAGCGCCGGGCCGCCGCCAGGCATCTGCGCCAGACGGGTCAGTTCTGCGGGGCCAAAACCGCACAGGCAGGCCACGGGCATGCCGTGCACATTGCCGCTGGGCGTGAGCGCGCTGGTGTTGAAGTCGGCATGGGCATCGAGCCACAGCACGCGCAGCTTTTTACCCGTTTCCGCGCAATGGCGCGCCACGGCACTGATGCTGCCCAGGCCCAGGCAGTGGTCGCCACCCAGCAGGATGGGCAGGTGGCCCTGTCGGAGTTCGTCCAGCACGGCGTTGAATACCGTCTGGTTCCATTCCACCACCTGGGGCAGGTGGCGGTAGCCGTCCACGGGCGGCAGCCAGGGGTTGGCGGGGCCGGCCAGGTTGCCCCGGTCCGCCACCTGCAGGCCGCGGCCTTCCAGTGCCGCCTGCAAGCCGGCCACCCGCAAGGCCTCGGGGCCCATGGAGGCGCCGCGCGCGCCCGCGCCGATGTCGGTGGGGGCGCCGATCAGGCGGACGGGCTGGGCGCTGCAAAGTGGAGTGAGGGGCATGGGGCAGGGCTTTCCGGGAAGGCGGTGGGTACGGCGGTGCAGGCGCGGGCGCTATTGATCCGGCCCTTTGATGTCTCAAGTACGGTTCAGGCTGAGCCCTTCGACGAGCTCAGGGCGAACGGTTCAAACTTCATCGGGCCGGATCAATAGGGCCATTCTCGGGGCTTTGGGCGTCCATGAACAGTGAAATGGCGGGTCAGCCGGTGGCAGTGTTTGCGGTATCTGCTTGGGTGAGTTCGCAGTTTCTCGGGCCTGCGCCGCCAGGGCGATAAACTTTGCCGCATGCAAGTCGCCCTGGCCCAACTCTCTCAGCATCTTCAACGGGGCCTGTCGCCGCTGTATGTCCTGCATGGCGACGAACCGCTGCTGCAGCAGGAGGCGGCAGACGCGATTCGCGCCACGGCCCGAGCCCAGGGCTATACCGAGCGCAGCTCGTACACCGTGGCCGGCGCTCATTTTGACTGGAGCGCGGTGCTGGCGGCGGGCGGCAGCCTGAGCCTGTTCGCCGACAAGCAGGTCGTCGAGATCCGCATCCCCTCGGGCAAGCCCGGCAAGGACGGCAGCGTGGCGCTGCAGCAGGTGGCCGAATCGGCCCGGGGCAACGACAGCACGCTCACGCTGGTGATGCTGCCGCGCCTGGACAAGGCCACGCGCACCGGCGCCTGGTTTGCGGCACTCGAATCCAACGGCACATCCGTCCAGATCGATCCCATCGAGCGCGGCGCGCTGCCGCAATGGATTGCCCAGCGCCTGGCCACCCAGGGCCAGCGCGTGGTGGCGGGCGAGGAAGGGCAGCGCACGCTGCAGTTTTTTGCCGACCGGGTCGAAGGCAATCTGCTGGCCGCGCACCAGGAAATCCAGAAGCTGGCCCTGCTGCACCCCGCTGGCGAGCTGACGCTGGAGCAGGTGGAGGCCGCCGTGCTCAACGTGGCGCGCTACGACGTGTTCAAACTGTCCGAGGCGGTGCTGGCGGGCCAGATCGCGCGCGTGCAACGCATGCTCGATGGCCTGCAGGCCGAGGGCGAGGCCGCCGTGCTGGTGCATTGGGCGCTGGCCGAAGACATCCGTGCCCTCAAGCGCGTCAAAGACGCCATGAACGCCGGCCGCCCGCTGCCCATGGCCCTGCGCGAGAACCGCGTCTGGGGCGCCAAGGAGCGCCTGTACGAACGCATCCTGCCGCGCCTGACCGACGCCAGCGCGAGCCGCCTGCTGCAATCGGCCCATCTGGTCGATGGCATCGTCAAGGGGCTGAAAGTGCCCGACTGGCCCACCGACCCCTGGCAGGCATTGCAGCGCCTGGCGCTGCAGCTGGGCCGCGTCTGCTCGGGGGCACCTCAGCGCGGCTGATGCGCCCCGGAGCGGAATTTGTGCCCGGCTGGAAGCGGGCCAGGGCGCTTATTTTTCGTCGAGCACAAAGGTGACCTGCATGTTCACCCGGTACCCGGTGATGCGGCCACCCTCGATGGAAACCTTTTGTTCCTTGATCCATGCGCCACGCACGTTGGCGATGGTGTCGCAGGCGCGGGCGATGCCCTGGTTGATGGCATCCTCGAAACTGGTCTTGCTGGTGGCACTGACTTCAATGACTTTGGCGACGCTCATGGTGGGCTCCGGAGAGTGGGGAAACCTTCATGCTAGAAGCGGTGGGCGCACGCCACTGTCGGACAAACCCGCCTGATGCCGTAGTCGGCTGAGCCGCCTTTCGCCCTGCATGGCCGCTGCGGTCTGGCCCTGGGGATTGGGCCGGCACGGCAGCAGCGGGGTATCTGCGGCAGAATCGTGCCATGAACGCCCTCAACGTCACCGAATACATCCACACCCTCGGTTTGCAGGCAAAAACGGCCTCCGCGCTGATGGCCAAAGCGCCGACAGCTATTAAAAACAAAGCGCTCAAGGCCTTGGCCCGCCTGCTGCGCGAAAACACCGCCGCCTTGCAGACCGACAATGCCCGCGACCTGGAGCGCGCCCGCGTTGCGGGCCTGTCCGAGCCGATGGTGGACCGCCTCAAACTCAGCCCGAAGGTGCTGGAAACCTGTGCCGAAGGCTGCGAGCAGCTCGCTGCCATGCCCGACATCATTGGCGAGATCATGGGCATGAAACAGCAGCCCAGCGGCATCCGCGTGGGCCAGATGCGCGTTCCCATTGGCGTTTTCGGCATGATCTACGAGAGCCGCCCCAACGTGACCATCGAGGCCGCGAGCCTGTCGATCAAGAGCGGCAATGCCTGCATTTTGCGCGGAGGCTCCGAGGCGATCGATTCGAACAAGGCGCTGGCAAAACTGGTGCAGCAGGCGCTGGTGGAAGCCGGCCTGCCGCAGGACGCCGTGCAACTGGTGCAGACCACCGACCGCGAGGCCGTGGGCCAGCTCATCGCCCTGCCCGAGTTCGTGGACGTGATCATCCCGCGCGGCGGCAAGGGCCTGATCGAGCGCATCAGCCGCGACGCCAAGGTGCCCGTCATCAAGCACCTCGATGGCAACTGCCACACCTATGTGGACGACCCCTGCGACATCGCCATGGCCGTCAAGGTGGCCGACAACGCCAAGACCAGCAAATACAGCCCCTGCAACGCGAGCGAAGGCCTTTTGGTGGCGCGCGGCGTGGCGGCCGGGTTCCTGCCCCAGATCGGCGCCGTGTATGCCGCCAAGGGCGTGGAAATGCGCGGTTGCCCCGAATCGCTGGCCATCCTGTCCCATGTGTCCGGCGCAAAGCTTGCCGCCGCGACCGAGCAGGACTGGAGCGAGGAGTACCTCGCGCCCATCATCAGCGTGAAGGTGGTGGAGGGCGTGGACGAGGCCATTGCGCACATCAACCGCTATTCGAGCCACCACACCGACGCCATCCTGACCACCAACCACGTGCATGCCCAGCGCTTTTTGCGCGAGGTGGATTCGGCCAGCGTGATGGTGAACGCCAGCACGCGCTTTGCCGATGGCTTCGAGTTTGGCCTGGGGGCTGAAATCGGCATCAGCACCGACAAGTTCCACGCGCGCGGGCCCGTGGGGCTTGAAGGGCTCACCTCGCTCAAGTACGTGGTGCTGGGCGAAGGTGAAATACGGGTTTGATGAACTCCTGATTTAATAGCTGCAAGCGCTTGTATTCATTGCGCTAGAGGCTGATTTGTTATGAAAATCATCATCCTCGGAGCGGGCCGCGTGGGCCAGAGCGTGGCCGACAGCCTGGTGTCCGAGCGCAACGACATCACGGTCATCGACACCGACGCCGAGCGCCTGCGCGACCTGGAGTCGCGCTTTGACCTGCGCGGCGTGGTGGGCGACGGCATCGACCCGGCCGTGCTGGCCGAGGCGGGCGCCCAGGACACCGACCTGTTGATCGCCTGCGCCGCGCAGGACGAGACCAACCTCGTGTGTTGCAAGGTGGCGCAGCTGCTGTTCCACATCCCCAAGCGCATCGCGCGCGTGCGCTCCATGGGTTTTCAGGCCGATCCGCTGCTCACGGGCCCCGAGGGCTTTGCCGTGGACCGCATCATCTGCCCCGAGGAATCCCTCACGCGCTACATCGGCAAGCTCATCGATTACCCAGAGGCCATGCAGGTGCGCGAGTTCGCCGGCGGGCGGGCCTGCCTGGTGTCGGTGCGGGCGCGGGCCGGCGCGCCCATGGTGGGCCATACCGTGGCCGAGCTGCGCAACAGCACGCCCGAGGTGGCCGTGCGCCTGGTGGCCATTTACCGCCGCTTTCCCGAAGAGCCCGACCGCTTCGTGGCCTGCGATGGTGAAACCCGCATCGAGCCCGGCGACGAAGTGTTTGTGCTGGCTGCGCGCGAGCACATCGCCCATGTGCTGGCCACCTTGCACCGCAGCGACGCCTCTCCGGTGCGGCCGGTGCGCCGCATCATGATCGCCGGGGGTGGCCGCGTGGGCCTGCGCCTGGCGCTGGAGCTCGCGAAGGAGGCGGGGCGTTATCTGGTGAAGATCATCGAGGACGACAGCGCGCGCTGCATCGAGCTGGCCTCGCGCCTGCCGTCCGGCGTGCTGGTGCTGCAGGGCGACACCACGGACGAAGATCTGCTGGGCGACGAGGGCATTGACGAGATCGATCTCTTTCTGGCCCTCACCGACGACGACGAGGACAACATCATGTCCTGCCTGCTGGCCAAGCGCATGGGTGCGCGCCGCGTGCTGGCGCTCATCAACCGCCGCAGCTATGCCGACCTGATGCATGGCACGCAGATCGACATTGCCCTGTCGCCCGCGCAGGCCATGCTGGGCGAGTTGCTGGCCTATGTGCGCCAGGGGGATGTGCAGGCCGTGCACAGCCTGCGCCGGGGCGTGGCCGAGGCACTCGAGATCGTGGTGCGCGGGGACCGCAAGACCTCGCGCGTGGTGGGCCGCAAGGTGAGCGAGCTGTCCCTGCCGCGCGACGTGCACATCGGGCTGATCGTGCGCGGCCTGCCCGATTCGCCCGATGTGTCGCCCGATGACCTGCGCGAGCCGCAGGTGATCATTCCGCGCAGCGCCACGGTGCTGGAGAGCAACGACCATGTGGTGTTCTTCCTGCCGCACAAGCGGCTGGTGCGCGACGTGGAAAATCTTTTCCGCGTGAGCGCCACGTTTTTCTGATGAAACACCCCCCTGCGCGGCTGCGCCGCTTCCCTCCGCTCTCGCAGCGCTGTGCGCTGCGGGCAGGGGGACGCCGCCAGCGCGGCGGGGCGGCCCTTGCGCGGCGGCCTTCGCCTGGGCCGTGCCAGTTTCGAAGGCTGTGGATGGCGCCCAGCGCCATGGACCACCAGGAGCCATCATGACGGACATGTTTCCCGTCTTGCGTGTGCTGGGCATCCTGGCCATGATCTTTTCGCTGTCCATGGGGCTGCCGCTGGCGGTCTCGCTGTGGACCGGCGACGGGGTGTGGCATGTGTACCCGCTGGCCATGGCGGGCACGCTGCTGGCGGGCGCCGGGCTCTGGTGGCGCCTGCGCCTGTTCCGGCAGGAACTGCAGCCGCGCCACGGCGTGATGCTGGTTTCGCTGGTGTGGATGCTGCTGCCGCTGTCCGCCGCCGTGCCGCTGATGCTGGCGGGGCACCAGATCGGGCGGCCCATGTCGTTCACGCATGCGTACTTCGAGGCGGTGTCGGGCCTGACGACCACGGGCTCCACGGTGCTGGCGGGCCTGGACACCTTGCCCGCTTCAGTGAACGTGTGGCGTACCTTTTTGCAGTGGATGGGCGGCATGGGCATTCTGATTCTGGCGGTGGCGGTGCTGCCGCTGCTCGGGGTGGGCGGCAGCCAGCTGTTCAAGGCCGAGGCGGCCGGGCCGCTGAAGGACACCAAGCTCACGCCGCGCATGACCGGCACCGCCAAAGGGCTGTGGGGCGTGTATGCCCTGTTCTCCACCCTGTGTGGCCTGGCCTACTGGGCGGCGGGCATGGCGCCGCTCGATGCGCTGATGCACATGTTCTCTACCGTGAGCCTGGGCGGGCTGTCGCCGCATGACCAGAGCTTCGGGTATTTCCAGTCGCCCCTGCTGGAGGCGATCTGCATCTTCTTCATGCTGGTGGCCAGTTGCAACTTTGCTTTGTACTTTGTGGCCTTTCGCAAAGGCCAGTGGGGTGGTTTCTGGCGCGATCCGGAACTGCGCGCCACCTTGTTCACGCTGCTCGGCGGCGGGTTGCTGGTGGCCGGGCTCCTGTGGGTGAAGGGCGTGTATGCGCCGCTCGATGCGCTGCGCCACGGCATGTTCAATCTGGTATCGATGGCCACCACCACCGGTTTTGCCACGGTGGACTATCTGGCCTGGCCGGTGTTTGCGCCCGTGTTCATGCTCCTGCTGTCGGGTGTGGCCACCAGCGCCGGCTCGACGGGCGGGGGGATCAAGATGGTGCGCATGCTCATCCTGGTCAAGCAGGCGCGCCGGGAGATGAACCGCCTGGTGCACCCGCGCGCTGTGCAGCCGGTGCGGCTGGGCAGCGGCGCGGTGGACAACCGGGTGATCTTTTCGGTGCTGGCGTTCATGCTGGTCTACGGCGGCACGGTTTTCGGACTGAGCATGGCCATGCTGCTGACCGACCTGGACCCGGTGACGGCCTTTTCCGTGGTGCTGGCCAGCGTCAACTGCGCGGGGCCGGGCCTGGGTAGCGTGGGACCGGCTTCCAACTACGCGGTGCTGACCGATTTCCAGATCTGGGTGTGCACCCTGGCCATGCTGCTGGGGCGGCTGGAAATTTTGAGCTTCATGGCCTTGCTCACCCCGGCTTTCTGGCGCCGTTAGTGCGGTCACTGTCCGCCCGGCCGCCGCAGCGGCTTGCGAAACCCTGGCCCGGCCCCAACTCCCTACAATTCACCGCAATCGCTTCCCGAGGGCATCTATGGTTCCGCATCTCATCACGGCCCTCACGGGGCCGATCAACGAACTCGAACAGCGCATTCTCGACTCGATGCCCGCCATCGAACGCTGGTTCCGGCTGGAGTGGATGGAGCACACGCCGCCGTTCTACACCTCGGTCGATATCCGCAATGCCGGCTTCAAGCTGGCGCCGGTGGACACCAACCTGTTTCCCGGCGGCTGGAACAACCTCACCAAGGAGATGCTGCCCCTGGCCGTGCAGGCCGCCATGGCCGCCATCGAGAAGATCTGCCCCGAGGCGCGCAACCTGCTGATCATTCCCGAGAACCACACGCGCAACACGTTTTACCTGGCCAACGTGGTGCAGTTGCAGCGCATCTTCAACATGGCGGGCCTGAATGTGCGCGTGGGCTCCATCAGCCCCGAGATCAAGAAATCCACCCTGATCGAGCTGCCCAACGGCGACTCGGTGATGCTCGAGCCCGTGATCCGCACCAAGGGGCGGCTGGGGCTCAAGGATTTCGACCCCTGCACCATCTTGCTCAACAACGACCTGTCTACCGGCGCGCCCGGCATTCTGGAAGACATCCACGAGCAATACCTGCTGCCGCCGCTGCATGCGGGCTGGAGCGTGCGCAAGAAGAGCACGCATTTCAAGAACTATGAAGAAGTGGCCAAGCGGTTTGGCAAGATGCTGGGCATCGACCCCTGGCTGATCAATCCGATGTTCAGCCAGTGCGGCGATGTGGATTTTGCCGAGGGCACGGGCATGGACGCGCTGCAAAGCGGAGTGGACGCCCTGCTGGCCAAGGTGCGGCGCAAATACAAGGAATATGGCATCCACGAAAAGCCGTTCGTGATCGTCAAGGCCAACCATGGCACCTACGGCATGGGCATCATGACCGTGCGCGATGCCAAGGAGCTGGACGAACTGAACCGCAAGACCAAGAACAAGATGGCCGTCATCAAGGATGGCCAGCCGGTCAGCGATGTGATCATCCAGGAAGGGGTGCTCACGCAGGAGCGGGTGCATGAGGCCGTGGCCGAGCCCGTGGTCTACATGATGGACCGCTATGTCGTGGGCGGCTTTTACCGCATGCATGCCGAGCGCGGCGTGGACGAGAACCTCAACGCCCCGGGCGCCAGCTTCGTGCCGCTGGCCTTCGAGCACAGCACCCACATGCCCCAGCCGGGCGTGCGCCCTGGCGTGAGTGCGCCGAACCGCTTTTACATGTATGGCGTGGTGGCGCGCCTGGCCATGCTGGCCGCCAGCTACGAGCTGGAAGCCACCAACCCCGACGCCGAGATTTACGACTGACCGAAGGCCCTGCCATGCCTTGGGCGCCAAGGCCAGAGGGTAGTTGTTGCACTGCAACAAGGCCCGTGGGGTCTGCGCGCGAACAGGGGGGCGGGCGCACAATAGCGGTCCCAAAAGTTACGGAACCCTGTCTTGCCCAGTGCAGCGGGGGGTGTCAGTGCAAAGCTCCAAATCATCGCTCGCAGCGCTCACGCTGGGCGCCATCGGTGTTGTCTATGGCGATATCGGCACCAGCGTGCTGTACGCGGTCAAGGAGGTCTTTGGCTCGGGCCATGTGCCGTTCACGCCGGCCAACATCTACGGCATCCTGTCCATCTTCTTCTGGACCCTGACGGTCATCGTGTCCCTCAAATACGTGGTGCTGGTGCTGCGTGCCGACAACAACGGTGAGGGCGGGCTCATTGCCATGCTGGCACTGGCCTCGCAGGCGGTGAAAGACAAGCCCCAACTGCGCACGGTGCTGCTGGCGGTGGGCATCTTCGGCACGTCGCTGTTTTATGGCGATGGCGTCATCACCCCGGCCATCTCGGTGCTTTCTGCGGTGGAGGGGCTGGAGGTGGTCTCGCCCCACTTCAAGCAGTATGTGATTCCGTTCACGCTGGTGGTGCTGTTTTGCCTGTTTATCGTGCAGAAACGGGGCACAGGCGGTATCGGCAAGTTCTTCGGTCCCATCACGCTCATCTGGTTTTTGACGATTGCCGTGCTGGGCGTGTCGCACATCGTCACCCACCCTGAAATCCTCTGGGCCATGAGCCCGCACCACGCGCTGGGGTTCATGTGGGCCCATCCGGGCACCAGCTTCATCATTCTGGGCGCCGTGGTGCTGTGCGTGACCGGGGCCGAGGCGCTGTATGCCGACCTGGGGCATTTCGGCAAACGACCCATTCGCCTGGCCTGGTTTGGCGTGGCCATGCCGGCGCTGACACTCAACTATTTCGGCCAGGGCGCATTGCTGCTGGCCGAGCCTGAGGCGGTGAAAAACCCGTTTTTCATGATGGCGCCCGATTGGGCTCTGGTGCCGTTGGTGGTCATGGCAACGCTGGCCACCGTCATTGCCTCGCAGGCGCTCATCACGGGCGCCTTCAGCGTCACCAAGCAGGTGATCCAGCTCGGCTACCTGCCGCGCCTGAACATCCTGCACACCAGCGTGCGCGATACGGGACAAATCTACATACCGCTGGTCAACTGGGGCCTGTTCGTGGCCATCGTGCTGGCGGTGGTGATGTTCCGCTCGTCCAGCAACCTGGCGGCCGCCTATGGCATCGCCGTCACGCTGGACATGCTGATCACCACCACCCTGACGTTCTTTGTCATCCGCTATGGCTGGGGCTATCCGCTGGCGCTGTGCATCGCGGCCACCGGCTGCTTTTTTGTGGTGGACCTGGCCTTCTTCACTTCCAATCTGCTCAAGCTGTTCCAGGGCGGATGGTTCCCGCTCATGATCGGTGGTGGCGTGTTCGTGCTGATGATGACCTGGAAGGAAGGGCGCCGCCTGCTCAACGAAAAGCTGCGCGCCGATGCCATCGACCTCAAGGGATTCCTTGAGTCGGTGTTCCTGAGCCCGCCCACGCGCGTGGATGGCACGGCGGTGTTCCTGACCGCCGAGCCGGGGGCCGTGCCCAACGCCATGCTGCACAACCTCAAGCACAACAAGGTGCTGCACCGCCAGAACCTGTTTGTCACCGTCCACAACCACGAAGTGCCGTGGATCGGTCTGGACAAGCGCCTGAATGTGGAGCCGCTGGGGCACGATTGCTGGCAGGTGGTGGTGCATTACGGGTTCAAGAATGATCCCGACATTCCCAGCGCCCTGCACCAGTTGCGGGGGCTGGGGTGTGATGTGGAGCCCATGACGACCAGCTACTTCCTCTCGCGCGACACCATCATTCCCACCATCGGCAGCGGCATGGCGCCCTGGCGTGAGAAGCTGTTTGCCCAGATGCACCACAACGCCAGTGGCGCCGCCGACTTCCTGCATCTGCCCAACAACGCAGTGGTGGAACTGGGCTCCAAGATCGAAATCTAGCCGGTTTCCAGTGTTTTTGGCCTGTAGCGCTTATGTGTAAAGCGCTGGAAGCTATTAAATTTATAGCTATCTGAGTGGTGAGTCAGGAGCCGCCATCGGCTGGGCGTGGCCGGGGGCAGTGCCAGAATGCGCCCATGCAATTCTTCAAAGACTTGAGTCTGTCGGCCTTTACCGCCGGCTTTGTCGCGGTGCTGGTGGGATTCACAAGTTCCGTGGCCATCGTGTTCCAGGCGGCACAAGCCTTTCAGGCCACCCCCGCGCAAATCACCTCGTGGATGTGGGCGCTGGGGCTGGGCATGGGCCTGTGCTCCCTGGTGCCGTCGCTGCTTCTGCGCAAACCGGTGATGGTGGCCTGGTCCACGCCGGGCGCGGCCGTGCTGGCCACCGCCGGGCTGGCCGGGGGCTTCAGCATGGCTGAAGCGGTGGGTGCCTTCATGGTGTGTGCTGCGCTGATCACGCTGGCGGGCGTCACGCGCTGGTTCGAGCGTGTCATGAACCGCATTCCCATGGAGATCGCCGCCGCGTTGCTGGCGGGTGTGCTGGCGCGCTTTGGCCTGCAGGCCTTTGCTGCGGCGCAGACGGCCCTGCCGCTGGTCCTGCTGATGCTGGGGGCGTATCTGGTGGCGCGCCGACTGCTGCCGCGCTATGCCGTGGTCGTCACGCTGGTGCTGGCCATCGGTTTTGTCGCGCTGCGCGGCGAGATGTCCTGGTCGGCCATCCGCTTCGAGCTGGCCATGCCGGTGTTCACGGCGCCGCAGTTCACCCTGTCTGCAGCCGTCAGCCTGGCGCTTCCTCTGTTTGTCGTCACCATGGCATCGCAAAACCTGCCGGGCGTGGCAGTGATCCGCGCCACGGGCTATGACCTGCCCGTGTCGCGCCTCATCACCATGACGGGGCTCGCGACGTTGGTGCTTGCGCCGTTTGGCGGCTATGCGCTGAATTTCAGCGCCATCACAGCCGCCATCTGCATGGGCCCGGAAGCCCACCCGGACCGCGACAAACGCTATACGGCGGCGGTGTCCTGCGGCTTGCTGTATGTGGCGATCGGCATTTTTGGCGCGGTTGTCACGGGCCTGTTGACGGCGTTTCCCAAAGAACTGGTGGTGGCCATCGCAGGCCTGGCACTGCTGGGCACCATCGGCAATGGCCTGGCCGCCGCGCTGCGCGACGAACCCCACCGCGAGGCGGCATTGATCACATTCCTGGTCACCCTCAGCGGCGTGGTGGTGGCGGGCGTGGGTTCCGCCTTCTGGGGGGTGGTCGCCGGCGGCCTGGCGCTATTTGTGCAACAGTACAGGCGTTCCCCAAAGGGGAGTGTCTGACGCGGTCAGATGCAGTGTGCGGCAATGTCTTTCGGGGCAGCCGCGTGTTTTGCCATGCCGGCCCTTCTGGCACGGGCGCCTTTTTCCTGAGAGACCATGAAACTCCTGTTCATCGCTGATCCGCTGGAAAGCTTCAAGATCTACAAAGACACCACCTTTGCCATGATGCGCGAGGCGCAGCGGCGTGGGCATACGTTGGCGGTGTGCCTGCCGCAGGATCTGGTCTGGCAGCGCGGCAGCCAGGTGACGGCGCGGGTGCGCGACATTGTCCTCACGGGCGATTCCACCCACTGGTTTCAGGCGCAGCCCCTGCGCAGTGCAGCGCTCGCGGCGTTCGACGCCGTGCTCATGCGCAAGGACCCGCCTTTCGACAGCGAATATTTTTATGCCACCCACCTGCTTGAACAGGCCGAGCGGGAGGGCGCGCGCGTCTTCAACAAGCCGCGCGCTCTGCGCGATCACCCGGAAAAGCTGGCGATCATGGAGTTTCCGCAGTTCATCGGCCCCACGCTGGTGACGCGCGATCCCCAGGACATCCAGCGCTTCCATGCTGAACACCAGGACATCATTCTCAAGCCGCTCGATGGCATGGGGGGCATGGGCATTTTCCGCGTTGGCCCGGACGGTTTGAATCTGGGCAGCATCACCGAGACGCTCAACCGCCACGGTGCGCAAAGCGTGATGGTGCAGAAATTCCTTCCGGAGATCACGGAAGGCGACAAACGCGTCCTCATCATTGGCGGCAAGCCCGTGCCTTTTTGTTTGGCGCGCATTCCACAAGGCAGTGAAGTCCGCGGCAATCTTGCGGCGGGGGGCAAAGGCGTGGCGCGCCCGCTGTCTGCGCGTGACTGGGAGATCGCCGAAGCGCTGGGCCCTGTCTTGCAAAGCCGCGGTTTGCTGCTGGCGGGCGTGGACGTCATAGGAGATTGCGTCACCGAGATCAACGTCACCAGCCCCACCTGCTTTCAGGAGATCTTTGACCAGACCGGCTGCGATGTTGCCTACCTGTTCGTGGACGCCCTGGAGGCGGCAGTGGCTGCGTCCGCCTGAATGCCTGCGCACTCGGGTTTTCACTGGTTTTTGCGTGCTATAGTCACAGGCTTCGCTGCTCAGAGGCGCCCCTTGTAGATGTTCTGGGGGATGCTCTGGATGGTGGGGGCAAGAAGGTTTGCAAAAAGGTGGGTTTTGGGTGTGGCTGGGTAAAAACCCGGTATATAATTCAAGGCTGCGCTGAGATGGGCGGGTTGCTGGAGACGGTGGCTTGCGAAGAAAGTGCAAAGACCTTCGGGTTGACGGGGTTGTAAAAACTCTGATATAATTTAAGGCTAAGCTGATCGCAGCTAAGTCGGGATGGCAAAAGAGCTTCGGTGATTTTGGTATC